>Ga0163180_10001706_pt1 | contig 12413 bp, 13 predicted proteins | sample AtlANTMetagenome_2_FD_109647 | JGI IMG/M metagenome (GOLD analysis project Ga0163180, IMG submission 109647) | Marine eukaryotic phytoplankton communities from the Atlantic Ocean - Atlantic ANT 4 Metagenome | ecosystem: Environmental > Aquatic > Marine > Oceanic | place: North Atlantic Ocean...
AACTGCTTTGTGAAGTCTTGTATTTCCTCTTCATTTAAATCCAATCGCGCCAAGTTAGCGACATATTTAACATCAATACTGCTTTCACTCATTAAGAATTTGATGATTAAACTAAAGATACAGAAAATCCAGAACTTATTCTTTTATAATGCAATAATTATAAAAAATGAAATTACTGAAAAGCAGATTAAAGCTAATATAAAGTTAACAAAATTTTTTCGGTTTTGAGCTTTAATTAATGCGATTTGAGACCTACTTAATCGTTGTGAATAATCATTCACGCTTGTGTAGTGCTTAAACTTAGATTCTTGTGAATTGTTAAGCTTGGATTTAGAAACAATTTCCTCTAAATCAGCGATTTTTTCTTTTAAAGATAATTGATTATTATTCAGGTTTTTTTTAAACTGATCGTAGTTTGGCTGAAACATTGCCTTTGGTTTCTTCATAGCCTTGTAATAAGGTAGGTATGATAATATTTACGTTTTTAAAGTATATATTTATAAGTAAGGTAAACAAAGACGGAGAAAACAATTAAAGGAAGAGAAAAGGCAAAACCGCTTTTAAACCAATATCTGAAATTTCTTGAGCCAGAAGTCGTAGCAAAATGATTGGTTGATTGATCATCAGTAATATTGGATTCATCGGCTGAGTTAAGACTGTCTAAGTGTTTCAGAGTCCTCATGTATTCGTCTCTGGCATCATCAATAATGTTATTGGCCTGAGTTAATTCATCGTTGAGTTGGCCATTAGTGCAATCGTCAGGATTTAATGAGCTGATGTTGTCGATTGTTCTCTTAAATGTGGATTGAGCGCGACTGTATTGTAAAATCTTTTGCTCAGCATCTAATCGCTCTCTTTCTAGTAGGGTGATAGCATGCTGCAAGTTGTCTAACATTTCTACTTTTCCTCGATTGAAGGCACTTTGCATTTGCCTTAAATATTCCAGCTCAGCTTTTTGTTTTTCAATTTCCTCTTCTTGCTTTTTTAATTCTTTAAGCTGTTGTTGAGCGTTAGCCAGTTGCTCATCGAATTCAATTCCTTGATGTCTTGAGTTAAAATCACTCACGACTATTTCATTAGAACTATTTTCGTTGAAGTCCAAAAAATCAGGATCTTCTATGATTGGATTGTAGTCAGTTGATCTATCCATAGCTGACTTAATATAACTTATAAATTATGAATTTCTATTAATATTATGGAATTCTTAAATATTTAATTCTACTAGCTTTTATAAGGGTTGTTCTTATTGAAATTATTACAACTGTTGCCGAAACCGTGATGCTTGCAATTCTAGATAGATTGGCAGCAGTAGTGGCATTTTGCGGAACAAAACTCCCAAAAGATAAATTGTCGGCCGCAATCGGAAATGCCATGAACAGCATTACAATGATGATATAAATGAAACTAAGGATTAGGCAAAGTGTACCGCCGAATCCTGAGACAATCTTTGCTGAGTTCTCCTCTTTCAGGTTAGGAAATAAGGTGCCAAGGCATAAAGCCATTGAGTTTAGCGAAATCGTGACCATTAAAATTACAATGCTGTCTGTTATGGTTTTGATTGGCGTCATTTTTAACAGTGAACTTGATATGAAAATTAGAAGTGTTGTTAAGAGCCCGGTTATGAGGCAAGAGCTTATCAATTTCTGAAGGATAATTTTTTTCATACTTATTGGCGACATCGATAATATCCAAAGCCTTCGCCCTTCTAAACTGAATTGAGGGAAAACAAATCTTGTGGTTAGGGTGGATAATGATAATGAACATACTCCAAGGTTCATTAAGGCAATAAGTGATGACCAAAACTCACTTTTATACTGATATCCCATATTTCTAATGTTAAGAACATACAAAAATAAAAGGCCATAAACTAAGGTGATTTGGATCCATTGCGTCGGATCTCTTAATAATGTTTTTATGTCTTTGCGGAGAAGTGCGATATTAGCACGGCCAAACATGAGTTCTTGAGTCTTATGAATAATCGATTGATTGTGTGAAATGTGATTAAGCCTTTGTTTCTCATTCTTTCTTTTTCTTTGGTATGAAGCATTTGCACGCCTTTTTAAGCTTTTGTAGTAACTAGGCAGAAAGATAAGTGAGAGGAAAGAGGTGATTGAAAGGACGCCAATTAATGAGTACGAAATTATCAGTAAACAAAATAATACCGAATTGCTTTCGAAAGGTTTACTCCAGCCAGTTAATGCATTGCTCATCCATGTGCTAGGCATTAATGGATGAATGCTGAGCTCAGAATGTTTGAGAATTTGGTTTACGGTAGCTGCAATTCCATTATTGAAATCACTGAATTCATTTGCAGGGTTAAGTAGGGAATGGGATATTTTGAATGCACCTATAGCAATTAAAGATGCTATAACAATAAGCCAATATCTATTAAAAAACCTTACTGTTAATACAACAGCCCAAGCTGAAATCGAAGCGGGTATTAAAACAAAAACTGTGGTGGTAAAAAAACTTCCAATATAGTAGTCAAGGTTAGCGTTTTTTATGTCTCCATATGCTAATATTAATGGTGTACTAATAACATAAAATCCCCAGCTCGAAAAAATAAATGTTTCTATGAATTTCCAGGTAAATATTGTTTTCGCCCTTAATGGCAATGAGTTAATCCATTGCATTTCAGTTGAGCGATAAACAGATGAGTAGAGAATGATTGAGTTTGAAAAAATCAACATCATGAAGATGAAGAAAAACAACAGGTAAAAGAGGCGCTCAGAAAGTATTGGGCCCAAGCCAGGTAAGTTTTCGATATAATTTAATGCGAGTTTAAAAACTGCTAATCCTCCAAACAAATAGCCTAATAAAAATAGTCCTATTGTTAAACTCATTAATCTAGAGTTTTTCAATGAATGGCAAAGTTGTTTCCCTCTTATTTTAAGGTAGGTGGATGCAATAAGCGTTAGATGCTTATTATGAGAAGTTTCTTCTTTTACCATGAAGATATTATCTCAAATGAATAACCTTTTAAATAAGATGATTCTGGTATTCCTAAAGTGACAGGATGATCGGCTCGCTGATGGTATTGATCGATAATTCGCAGCGATTTTTTTGCATCATTTGCAGCATCTCTAATTATATCGAGAAACATTTTTGCTGAAATATGATGAGAACATGAAAAGGTTGTTAGTACCCCTCCTGGATCAAGCATTTTTAATGAGCGTAAATGTATTTCTTTGTAACCACGGGTTGCTCCGGAAAGAGTTTTCTTATTTTTAGTGAATGATGGCGGATCCAATATGATCATATCGAATCTCTCGCCATTGGCTTCATAAGATTTTAATAAATCAAAAGCATTTTCATTTATCCACTTTGAGTTTTTGTTCGTTAATTTAGCCGAGTTTAATTGTGATGAATCGATTGCTGGTTTGCTGATGTCTACACCAGATACCTCGGAGGCTCCGTTAATTAAGCAGCTCATAGCAAATCCTCCTTGGTTTGTGAAACAATCAAGGACTCTTTTATTCTGAGCTAGTTTTCCTACAAGCACATAATTATCCAATTGATCTAGATATAGGCCAGTTTTTTGGCCCTCTAGCAAGTTTATAGAGAAAGGTATGTTAGAATGTTCGACTTGGAGTTTTTCAGGAGGTGATCCATGCATTATTTTGGTTTGAAGATCTAGGCCTTCTGCCGCTCTAATTGGAGAGTCGTTTCTAGCAGTAATTGATATGGGATTACAAAGAGATTTTAAAGCAGACGTTATTAAATCAATTCTGATATCCATCCCTAATGTGAGTGTTTGGATGATTAGGTTCCCTTTGTAATTATCGACAATTAATCCTGGCAAACCATCGCTTTCACTCCACACAAGGCGAGAAAGTGATGAATCAATTGATGGTATATTATTTCTGTAATTTATCGCTCGTTGAATTCTGCTATAAAAAAAGTCAGAATTTAGATCCTGCTTTCTTCTGGAAAACCTCCTAGCAACAATTTGGGATTTTGGATTATATATTGCGGTCCCTAAAGACCTGTCTTTATAATCCTTTAGTGATATTATGTCTCCGGGTTTAGGGTCTCCAAAAGTTTTTTTGATTTCACTTGAATACACCCAATCATGCCCATGGAAAACTCGAGCCCTAGGTTTAATTATTATTCCGGGCATTCTTGTGGTTATTCCGCCAACAATGCTGCCGGGTCTATAGGGTTTTTTGTGATTTCTTTTGGCTCGGGATAAATGAAAGATTTGCCTTCATAATTCCTGATTTTTAGATGTTTAGAGTTTTTCTCAATTACATATTCTGGATTGATTGGGATTTTGCCGCCACCGCCAGGGGCATCAATAACAAATTGAGGAACCGCATATCCAGAAGTGTGCCCTCTAAGCCCTTCAATGATCTCTACTCCTTTTGCTGCATTTGTTCTAAGGTGGGAAGATCCTTCAATCAGATCGCATTGATATAAATAATATGGCCTTACTCTGCACTTTAATAATTTATGAACTAATGACTTCATCGTAGTAAGGTTGTCATTAACTCCTTTTAGGAGAACACTCTGGTTTCCAAGAGGTATGCCAGAATTTGCAAGTTTTTCGAGTGCTAACTTAACCTCTGATGTTAATTCTTTGGGGTGATTTGTATGCACGCTCATCCAAAGTGGATGATATTTCTTTAACATGTTACATAGATCAGAAGTAATTCTCTGTGGAAGAAAAATCGGAATTCTTGTTCCAATTCTTATGAATTCAATGTGTTTAATCTTGCGAATTCTGCTGATAATCTTTTCAAGTTTGCTATCAGAATACAGTAAAGGATCGCCACCTGAAAAAAGTACATCCCGGATGCTGGTATTGTTTTCTAAATATTGAAACGCTTGCTCAAAATCTGTATCTAGGTTTTTTTCACCGGCACCACTTACAACTCTGCTTCTGGTGCAATATCTACAGTAGCTTGCACAACGATCAGTGAGCAGGAAAAGTACTCTGTCTGGATATCTGTGAACCAATCCTGGTACTGGCATATGAGAGTCCTCACCACAAGGATCAGACATTTCTTCTGAACTTATAGAAATCTCGTCAATTGTAGGTATGACTTGTTTGCGAATGGGGCAATCAGGATTATCGGGCTCGATAAGATTAAAAAAGTGGGGAGTTATAGATAAAGCCAGTTTGTTTCCAGATAAAAGGACGCCTCTTCTTTCATCATTGCTCAGTTTTAAGTGTTTTTCTAACCCATTAAGATTAGTTATCCGATTTTTGAGCTGCCATCGGAAATCTTTCCAATCTAATCTACTGACCCCTTGGTTTTTCCAGTACCCGAGACCATATGATTTGAAGTCTAATTCTGGGCAATTAGGTTTATTTTCCATTTTAATTCGGTATTTTCACATTAATTTGGTGAAATAGCATGTCAAATTTGCTACATGATTATTTAATCAAAAAAAACTTAGCGATAATTGACAAATTCAGATGATTTCGATAAAAATGGTTAGGGTGTTTCGTAAGTGTCACCTAATCAATGTGATAGGCTATGTTTTTTAAAGTGTTGCGTGATATTGCTAAACCTCAATGGTTTGATATTATTAATTGTTTGAAAAGATCCACAGGACTTTCGGTTGCTGAATTGTCAGAATCCCTAGGCATGAGTTATATGGGGATAAAGCAACATTGTGTCGAATTGCATAAAAGAGGCTACCTTGATACCTGGCGAAGACCTAAAGCAGTTGGTCGCCCTGAGAAGGCCTATAGATTAACTTCAAAAGCAGAGCCTTTGTTTCCTCAGATGGGTAATGACTTTACGGAAATTCTTCTAAAAACAGTTGAAAAAACATATGGCGCTGCATCAGGGGAAAAGCTTTTGTTTGGTTTTTTTCAAGAGCATGCTCAATCTTACTTAGCTAAAATTAAAGGTGATTCTCTCGCTGATAGATCTACTCATTTTGCCAAAATTAGAGATATTGAGGGATATGTTTCAACTTGCGAAATCGATAATAATGGAGGTATTACAATTGTAGAATATCATTCTCCATATCAGGGAATAATCGAACAATATCCAATGATCCACAATATGGAGGATCAGATGATTGGCAGAGTTCTAAGTGCTAATGTTAGAAGAGCTGAAGAAAAGGCTTCTGGACTCGTTAAGTATACGTTCCAAATAAATTAATTAATTTTTGGATTCGTTTAACTTTATAATTTCATCTAAATGATCAACACAGATTTGGGACCAAGATTCTAGATTGTCTTTATCTCTTAGAAGTTCTTCAGAAGTCAGGAATTCAAGATTTTCTATATTTGCTTCACCTGCCACGACTTGATCATTTTCAAGGTCGAAAAGGTGAACTACGCCTATATGTACTTTGCCTACATCATTTGAGTCATCATTAATTAATGCGATTGGAAGGTTGTTGTAATCACAATTAATTATTAGTTCTTCATTTATCTCTCTTTCGATTCCTGTTAGGTATGTATCTTTTTCTAATGAAGAAGAATCGAAGTCATCCTGATTGATGTGGCCGCCTATGCCTATTGAAGATTTGCTTGCTAATCTTTGTTCGCCAGATTTTTTCCCTCTCAAGTATCTGAGGAATTTATCGCCATGTTTGAAAATTGCGTAAGGTATTATTTGTTTATGGGTAGGGTCATCCTCAGCTAATTCACGATGTATAAAAAAGTTGTTACTCGGATTAAGAAATGCTGGTAAGTATTTGTCAATTTCAGTAGATAATCCCTGAAATGTTCCTATTTCATCAAATAGTTCTCGCTTGATTACGAGTACACTTTCGTCTTCATACATACACTCTTATTAATGGATAAATGTTTTAACATAAAGAGGTAAATTAATGATTGTTGTATTATTTATCAATGCCTAACAAAGTCGGGCTTTTTATCTTTTTGTTGTTTTCATTGATAGGTATTGGATCTGGGCTTAACCATTCCTTTTCAGGAATTTCCCATATCCTTAATGATCTTTTGCGGTATAAAGGTCCCATCCAAAGATCAGAAGTTGCATCAAACTTTTTAGAAAACAATTTTAGATCGAATTGAAAGGCATAATGGAATCGCCCGCCAATGACCATGCCTTTAGATGATTTTCTTTTTTCACACAAATATACAATGCCTCTAATTATTTGGGGCTCTTCTCCTAGAGCAAATTTTTCGAGAGGGTATTTAAATTCCCATTGATTTTCATCGATTTTATTTAAATGCACTGCATCAGTTATTTGGTCTTTGTTCCAATGAAATTTTTCTGAATTTGATGTAGCATAGATATTTTCCATTTTATAATTTTGCCAGAAATGTTCTGCTGTGTTTGGCGATTTTATGATTCGCACTCTTAGATAAAGATCTTTTGAGTTTATTAATTTTTCAGAACTAGCCGGTTCGTTTAATATATTGCACAGGTCAATGTTAAATTCTGCTGTTCTATAATTGCCACCATTATATAGGCCCGGGTTTCTTTCGTCGTTACCACGGTAGTAAGTCTTCTTTAATGAGGCTTGTTGTTTTGATATAGCTGGAATGAGAGGTGTTCCGTATTCTATAAAAGTAGTAGAGTGGATTTCGTTTTCTAGAATTTCTATTTTTTTATTCCTTGAGGATATGTGTTGTGAATAACAGATGTCAAAAAATAGCAATACGATAACAGTATGTTTAAAGTTTACCTTTATTTTCTCACCCTTAAAAAATTTTTTTCTTAAGATGAATAGTATTATGCCAACGATAATAACAATACTAGTTCCAGGCAGATAGAAGAAGAAGTTCCAGACAAAGTCGAATGTGTTTTGAGTAAAAGACTTATCAGCGAGCGATTGTTGTTTAGTTTTAATATCCTCAATGGGCTTTAGGAATAATTCAGGGGATTCGTCAAAAATATCAACACATTCTCTACAACAAAAATATATTGTATCGCCATTATAAGTCGTAGAAAATTTTTCTACAGCCAATTCAGTTGGTTCAATAGGGCACCTCGTATTGTTAAGTTTTGCTGCAGAAGATACTGAAATTAAAAATAGAAATAGGAGAAAAAAGTAAAATTCTTTAATTTTTTGCAATTGTAGTTCAAAATTTGAAACATTTAATTTAGACACGACTATTTTGAAAAGTTATAAATTAAATTGAATCTTTTTTTACTGAACATAAAATATTAAATATGAATACGTCTACATTCACTTTACTTATCATACTTGCGCTTTTAACTAATGTATATTCAGAAAATTGGCCGGCATGGAGGGGGCCAACTGGTAATGGTATTTCAAAACACGTAGATTTCCCATCAAATTTTTCTAATACTAAGAATGTTTTATGGAAAAAGGAATTACCTGGAGTTGGAAGTTCGACTCCCGCAATTTGGGGGGACAGAATTTTTGTTACATCAGCAATTGAATCAAGAGATGGCGTGACATGTTTCTCGAAATCAGGTCAAACGCTTTGGTCGAAAACGTTTGGAGCTGAAAGGGGAGGAAAGCATAAAAATGGCAGTGGTAGTAACCCTTCACCAGTAACCGATGGTCGTAATCTTTTTGTTTACTTTAAAAGTGGAACACTTGCATCTTTAAGTCTTGAGGGTAAGAAAATTTGGGAAATAAATCTCCAAGAAGAATTTGGTAAGGATACACTTTGGTGGGATCTCGGAACGTCCCCAGTTCTTACATCAGAATTTGTTGTTGTTGCAGTAATGCAGGAATATGAGGGGGGAGATCCTGATAAGTCTCAAGACTCGTATCTTGTAGCATATTCCAAAGCTTCAGGGAAAATGGTATGGAAGACCAATAGAACCTACAAAGTGAAATCTGAAACAGGTCAATCATATACAACGCCTTTAGTGGTTGTTAAGGATGACAAAGAAATGATCATTACATTCGGTTCCGATCATTTGACCGGACACTCTGCTGAAGATGGTAAACTTGTATGGGATTGCGGTGGATATAATCCAAGTGATAAGGCTATGTGGAGAGTTATTGCGTCACCTTCAATTTCTGATGGTATTGTGGTAGTTCCTTATGGAAGAAAAGGACATTTTGCTGCAGTTAAAGCTGACGGAAAAGGAGATGTTACTAAAACAAATCGCTTGTGGACCAAAAATGTAGGTGCTGACGTTCCAAGTCCTATAGCCCATAATGGTAAAGCATATTTAATTACAGACCGTGGGCACATTCACTGTTTTGATCTTAAAAATGGTGAAGAGATTTGGGATCAGAAGCTGCCAAGGTCTAGTGCAAGTTACTACTCATCACCTATAATAGCGGGCCAGCGAATGGTGTTGGCTAGAGAGGATGGAGTTGTAATGGTGATGAAATTATTAGATGGCGGTTTTGAATTGCTTTCCGAAAACAAAATGAACGAACGTTTGATTGCAAGTCCAATTCCCATTGGTGATAACCTTTATTTAAGAGGGCAGAAGCACTTATTTTGTTTGGGTGGCTAAATCTCATAGCCCTTTAGTACATATTTCCTGATTTCAAAATCATTGTTTTCAAACATTATTTCTTTTAATGAATATTTAGATTCAAATTCAGGAAAGGATGCGTCCCCTGAATATTCATTAAAGATGTATGTAAGATAAATTTCTTTCGTCCAGTTTAATAAGGACTCATAGATCTGTGATCCACCAATAATATAAACAGGTTCGGATGAATTCTCATATTGGCATAACAAATCTTCAACATTATTGAAAATATGAACGCCTTCACGAGGCTTCATGCTTGTGCTCAAAACAACATTTTTTCTTTGAGGTAAAGGCCTGCCAATCGATTCAAAGGTTTTCCTTCCCATTACTACTGTCGAGTTCAATGTAAGTTTTTTGAAGAATTTTAGATCTTCAGAAAAATGCCAGGGAAGTTCACCGTTTTTGCCAATGACTCTGTTGCTGCTCATGGCAGCGACTGCTTTGAAATTGTATGAAGCCTCAATGCTTTTCTTACTCATACAGCAATTGGAGCTGAGATCGATGGGTGAGGATTATAACCATCCAGTTTAAAGTCCTCAAAAGTGAACTCATCTATAGATGTTATATTTGGATTTATGATCATTTTAGGTAATTCTCGTGGTTCTCTTTGTAGTTGAGTGTTAACCTGATCAAGATGATTTGAGTATATATGAAGGTCGCCGAATGTATGAACAAACTCAGCAGCTTTAAGAGAGCAAACTTGTGCTATCATCATTGTTAACAATGAGTAGCTAGCTATGTTAAAAGGAACACCTAAAAATAGATCTGCTGACCTTTGATAAAGTTGACAGCTCAATTCATTAGAATCTGTATCAACATATAATTGAAAAAAAGCATGACATGGAGGTAGTGCCATTTTGTTTAATTCGCCAGGATTCCATGCGCTGACTATATGGCGTCTGCTGTTTGGATTATTTTTGATGTTTTCTATTAACTCACTTATTTGGTCAATAATTGATCCATCGGATTTTTTCCATTTTCTCCATTGTTCTCCATAAACTGGTCCGAGGTTTCCATTATCATCAGCCCATTCATCCCATATTGTTACTTTATTTTCTTTTAAATATTTGATGTTTGTGTCTCCTTTAAGAAACCAAAGCAATTCATGTATGATAGATCTTAAATGAAGTTTTTTTGTCGTTAAGCAAGGGAAGGATTCTCTTAGATTGAATCGAGCTTGTGCTCCGAAGACTGATATTGTGCCTGTTCCCGTTCTATCACTTCTTGTTTTGCCTTCATCCAGAACTAGCTTAAGGAGTCGTTGGTACTCTTTCATTTGAATATGTAATTTGTTAATGATTACCTGGCATTAAATCAAGATAATAATGAAAGTGGTATGCTAGAATTAATTAATTCGAATGTCATCAAAGTCGTCAGTTGTCTTGTTTTTACCTGATGAAAAAACTTCGATTCGTTTAGAGGAAAATCGGTAAATTAATGGAGTGTTCCAGTAATCAACTAAAATTCCTTTTTTTATAATTGTATCCCTTGGAGATAAATATTTCTTATTTCTTCCATTTTCACCTAAAAGTTTTGAGGTGCTCTCTGGATTGTTCTGAGTGATTATATGATCAGGATAATCATTATTGTAATTTTCTAATGCTGAACTTATGGAGATAAGTGAATTTTTAATGATCTTAATTTTTAATTTTGGCCAAATCGCTAGATAAAAAGTAGAGGATAAAAAGAATAATAGCGATGATGTAATTACTATTGTTTTCAAACATCCTCTGTTCATCAACTAGTAATGAATGACAACAAAATTAAGTGGTGTGACATTTTTTTTGGGGGATGTGATTTGGTTACTTTGATTCGGTAACTTTTAATATTGAATTCATAAGTCTCCAATGTCCGGGGAAAGTGCAAATAATTGGATATGTACCAGGTTTATCAATTTTGAAAACAATTTTTTCTGAACCTCCAGGATTAACAAGTTTCGATGCAGAAATGATATCTTTGCTTTCTGGCACATAGTGCTTTTTCATTGCCTCAGGATCTGTGAGCATAGCATCAGCCAGAGCTCCAACCTTATCCTTAGTATTAGGCTTTAAGATTAAAATGTTGTGTTGCAAAACATCTGGATTTTTGAAATCTAATTCAATTGTGCCTACCTTGGCAGTTATCTCTGCTTTGGTAAACTTCATCGTTCCTGGAGGATTGCCTACAGCTGATAGTTCAATTTTTTGAACTGATTTTTTATCATCTGAAAAGACTGATGTTGTTATTAGTGTGACGATTAATGAAATGCTTATTATCTTCATGTTTAATATTTAATTGTAATTTATATTACGGTTGAATGGTTTTTTTGGTGCCATTCTTTGTAAATAGCAGGTGAAATCTCAGATGGTTTAATTTCACTTCTTCCACCCCAGAAAACATTTGTGTATAAAACTTCAATACCAATATCATTGAGGTGTTGATCTATAGCTTCTTTATGTTTCATGACTAGATCTTTATCAGTGCCATGTACAACCCCCATTATGTTAACATCACCAAAATTCTTCCCGCCCTCTCTCCAATAACAATGAGTGAGTATATGATGGCGACCGATTTCTGAGCCTGCGATCTGCTGCTGGCCTTCTTTAACTTTCCAATGAAAAAGACCATTGAATCTAGTTACGCGCTTTCCTGAGGAGGATGGTTTCACGTGTTCTAAAAATGTTGAGAACCTACCAATGACCTTCTTTTCATCAAGTTTATGGGCGGTTTCAATGAAAGTATCCTTCGAAAGACCTATGGCTTTGGATCTTTCTAGCCATGGATCATTATTTATTTCATTCATTTGAAGTTCTTCTTTAATAGCTAACAAAACTTTCCACTCAATGGGTGAGAGTTCCACAACGTTAGTGGTCATCATTGTAGCAGGATTATCGGATTTTGACCCTGGAGGTAATTTTTTTCGTCTTACATGACCAACTCCTAATGTAAAAATACCTTTTGCTGGCATTAATATATATTCTTCTGCATTGACGATGGATTTTATTTTTTGAGCATGTTCGTCCAATGATTCTC
>Ga0163180_10001708_pt1 | contig 12411 bp, 7 predicted proteins | sample AtlANTMetagenome_2_FD_109647 | JGI IMG/M metagenome (GOLD analysis project Ga0163180, IMG submission 109647) | Marine eukaryotic phytoplankton communities from the Atlantic Ocean - Atlantic ANT 4 Metagenome | ecosystem: Environmental > Aquatic > Marine > Oceanic | place: North Atlantic Ocean...
CGAGGAGGCACTTCAGATTCTGGGCTACGTGGCCGACAAGGATCTGCCCTACACCGAGCTGGTCACCGGGGACTGGACCATGGCGGATGAGGTCTTGGGGACGGCCTGGCCGGTCGATAGAGATACTGACCTCGATGGCTGGCAGCGGGTTCAGTACACCGATGGCCGACCTGCAGCGGGTGTGCTGAGCACCAACTCCATGTGGTGGCGCTACATGTCCAACGGATCCAACGCCAACCGACAGCGTGCCAATGCCATATCCAAGCTCTTCCTGTGCTCGGACTATCTCTCCAAGGACATCGACTTCTCGCGAGAGATCAACCTGCTGGATGAAGACGCGGTCAACGATGCGCTCGCGTCCAATCCGGGCTGCATTGGGTGCCACTACTCACTGGACCCGATGGCGTCGTATCTCTGGGGATTCTACTACTACGACTACACCAGCAAGCTCGATACGGTGACCTACCATCCAGAGCGTGAGCGCCTCTGGGAGACCTACACAGGTATCGCCCCCAGCTACTACGGAGAGCCGGGCCACGGACTGGATGACCTGGGCGTGCAGATAGCGGCCGATCCGCTCTTTGCGGAGTGTGCGGTGGAGCATGCCTGGGAGTTGTTGCTTCAGCGTGACAAGCGGCTTGAAGACACCGATGAACTCACGCGGCATCGGGAGGCATTCTTGGCCGGAGACCTCACCATGCGGTCGCTCTTCCGCTCGATCATGTCCAGCGATCATTACCGCGCTGGGCCCACCGATGATCCCCTGCTCGCCGGCTACAAGATGCCCAGCCCCGACCTCATGGCTTCGCAGATCGAGGAGCTGACGGGATTTCGGATGTCCTACTATGGATACGACATGATGCAGACCGACACCTACGGTCTAAGGACCCTGGCTGGAGGGGTCGATGGGGTCTATGTCACCAAGCCGGCCACGCTTCCTGTGACCACTATGATGCTGGTTCAAGAGCGCCTGGCCCAAGCGGCAGCCTGGTACGTGGCCGAGAGCGATCAGGACGATCCGGAGGGGGCACGCCTCTTCACCGAGATCAATTTCCATGAGACGCCCAGCAGTCATCGGGATGCCATGGTCGCCCAGATTCAGCTGCTCCACCTCCGCCTCTTCGGAAAGCGCGTCGCGGAAGACTCGCAAGAAGTGGAGGCCAACTTGGCGCTGTGGGAGTCGCTGTATGCAGTGGAGCTTCGGCCCACCGATGCGTGGGCCGGCCTGCTCAGCGTGCTCCTCCGCGATCCCGACTTCATCTTCTATTGATCCTATGAAACGCTCTCTTCTCACACGACGGCAATTGCTTGGCAGCGCGGGTCTGGCGACTCTGGGGCTGACGCTGCCGATCCGTCGGGCCATGGCAGCCGCGGGAGAGAAGAAGATCATCTTCTTGTACAACTATGGAGGGTGGGATCCAACGCGGGTGTTCGCGACCTGCTTTGACAGTCTTGGTGTGGACATGGAGGATGACTCCGAGTGGGTGCAGCTGGGCGATCTCAGCTACGTCTCCCACCCCAATCGACCCGGCGTGGATGAGTTCTTTGCAGGCTGGGGCCATCGCAGCCAGATCATCAATGGCGTGCTCGTTCCGTCCATCGCCCACGAGAATTGCATGAAGCTCTCGATGACGGGAACCAGCGCAGATGGCGCATCAGACTGGCCATCCATGTTGGCCAGCGCGAGTCTTGAGGCGCGATCCTTGCCTCATCTGGTCATCGCTGGTCCATCCTTCCCAGGCGACCTAGGCGGGGTAGTGACCCGCACGGGCAGCAGCGGCCAGCTGGCGGCATTGCTCAATGGGGAGATCATCGACTGGAGCGACACGCCGACCGGTGCGCCGGGCATTCACGCCACACGTCTGATGGACTCCTACATGGACCGTCGCCTAGCTGCGCTGGTGGATGGCTCGGCGGACAGTCGCCACAAGGCCCTGATGGAGGCCAGTCGCGCCGCACACGGTCGCGCCATGGAGCTGAAGGATCTGGACGGCGTGATCTCTTGGTCGAGCGGCACGAGCCTCGGCGCGCAGGTGGAGCTGGCGGTGGATGCCCTCTCCCAAGGCCTGTCCCGCTGCCTCACGCTCAACTCTGGCTACACCTGGGATACCCACTCTCAGAACGACTACTACCAAGACATCCACTTCTCCAGTCTGTTCGATGAGCTGGTCAAGCTCATGCAGCTATTGGAGATGACGCCTGGAGAAGGCGCGGGCAGCCTGGCCGATGAGACCTTGGTGGTGGTGCTCTCCGAGATGGGCCGGACCCCACAGCTGAACAGCTCCGATGGAAAGGACCACTGGCCGTACACCAGCGTGCTCATGATTGGATCGGACTTCAATGGCCGTGTGATCGGTGGCTACGATGAGTACTATTACGGACTGCAGGTCGATCCGGTGTCTGGGGAGCCCACCGAGACCGGGTACGACATCTCCGCAGCGGCACTGGGTGCCACACTGCTGGAGTGGATGGGGGTGGAGCCAGGAGAGCACCTGGATGGCACGGTGTCCCTGCCGGGCATCTTCCTGTGAGTCAGCTGAGTGCGGACGGGCGCTTAGGCCGCTGAGTGCTGGCGCCGTCGTCGAAGGCCAATCCAGCCCATCGCCAGCCACAGCCACGACATGCCGGTACTCGGGGCGCTGAGGCTGCATGTGCACCCTTCGGCGCTGAGCTTGCCCCTCATGCCTGGGTCGCTGGGGACGCCGGAGTCGATGGAGCCGGTATCCGACTCTCCGGTGTCTGCTTCCGGCTCATCGCACTCGATGATCTCCGGATCGCTGTCATCGCAGTCGAGTCCTCCCCACTCTTGTGCATCTTCACCATCGGCGTCGGCATCGTAGTCCGAGCCCTCCGAGCAGTCGGAGTTGATGCCGTCGTACCAGGTCTCATCCGCACCGGGGTGGGTGGTCGGATCCTCATCATCGCAGTCCGAGCGGGCGTCGTAGCCATCTTCATCGGAGTCCCAGGTGGGCGCCTCAGGGCCGCCGTACATGCCGATATCGCTTCGGGTCTCGTCCGGGTCTGTGATGTATGGCGCACCCCGGTCGATGAGCGGACTGGTCACCGCCAGCACCAGGCTGTCGTTGAGGGGATCTCCATCGTTGCTAAAGAACGCAAAGGCCGGTGCCTTGAAGAGGTTGCCCCGCTCGGTGCTCAGTGCATCCTCGTCGAGCTCCCCGCCCACATCCCCATCCACATTTGAGAAGAGGTTGTTGTAGGCGAACTCCGCCGTGTCCGCGGATGTGGAATCGCTCAGCACGATCGCTTCACTTCCGGCGTGGTAGGCCACGACATTGTTCAGCAGAGTGATGCCGGCATCGTACATGCACAGCGCAGCACCGGAGGTCGCGGCCTGGTTTCCGACCAGGGTGTTGTTCACCAGTGCGGTGTTCACAACACCCAGCAGGCAGGCGGCTCCGCCTTGGTCGGCAAAGTTGTCCTGAAAGCCATTGTTTAGCCATCTCTGAGATGCCTCGCCGGGGCGGATCTCCTGGACGTAGACTCCACCGCCAAAGCCCCCGAAGTTTGACTGAAAGTGGTTTCGCAGCAGGAGTGTCTCACCCATCCCGTAGAGGAACAAACCACCACCAAAGCCCGTGCTGTCCACCTCGTTCTCCAAGAAGATCGAGTCACTGATCTCAAGGCTGCCGGAGGCTTCCCGCACGTGGACTGCTCCTCCCTCTTGGGCGGCATGATTGTCTATGAATGTCGTCTGGTCGATCCGAACATCGGTGGGGTACCGGCTCCAGATGGCCGCGCCTCCGGAGTAGTCCGTGACATTGTCCTCGAAGAGAGAGCCACTCACGGTCAGGCTGCCGTAGTAGTCGTGGTAGATGGCCCCGCCATTGTACGGCGCCTGGTTGTCGCTCAGGGTGCTGCCTTCGATGGACAAGTCGCAGGTGTCGTAGCCATAGATGGCGCCGCCATAGCGGGCTTGATTGCCCGTCAGCTCGGAGTCGACCATGGAGAGCTCAACATTGTTGAGGCTCAGCCCTCCTCCGCTTCCATAGATGGCTTCGTTATCGTCGAAGACGACATCCTCCAGCTCGAGGGGGGCGGGCATGTCGTAGGCGTAGATCCCCGCCCCGTCATTGGTCGCATCATTGCTCATGAAGTAGCTGGCTGAGATGGTGGTGATGCTGGAGTAGAAGACGGAGAGACCGCCGCCATAAAGGGCGGAGTTGGAGCGCATGGTCAGCTCGACTGCTTGTAGGCTTCCTTCATTGAAGTGGATGCCGCCACCGTAGTTCTCGGAGACATTGGAGCTTATCTCCACCTGAATCAGCTGCAGGTTGCTGCGCTCGACATTGATGGCACCCCCATAGTTGGCCAGGTGACCCGAGATGGTGCTGTTCTCAAGCAGCGCATCCGCCGCATTGGTCAGGTAGATGGCGCCTCCGTATCGACCCTCTCCACCGATAAAGCTGCAGTCGCGGATGGTCGCATATCCACCCCGCATCAAGATGCCGCTTCCGTCCAGGGTGTCGTCGCCCATCTCCTCGAACACCAGGTTCTCCAGATAGAGCTGTGCTGCGCTGGCCACGATTCCCTGGCCACCTGAATTGCGCATGGTCAGTCCGCTCATGGTCAGGCCACCGCCGCTGAGCAGCAGGCTCTGTGGATGGCCGGATGCGTCCAGGATTGTCGACTCCGGATCCGAGCCGGTAATGGTGAGCGTCTTTCCCTCCAGGTTGAGGGTCTCTGTGTAGGTGCCGGCCATCACGTCGATGGTGTCGCCATCCACTGCGATCGACACAGCTTGTCCGATGGTCGATAGGGCAGTGGAGCCGGCTGCATCCACCGTGTAGGTCTCCGCAGAGGCACCGTTGAGACTGGTCAACACACAGAGCAACAGCATGCAGCCAAGAATAGGCGTGTTGAATGGGCGCTACAAGCCCAAAAACCATTCCCTTGCTCGCACGGTTGAGTGGGGGCCCGAGCGCTACTCGGGGGTGCGGACCTGAGCGAGCTCAAAGCCACCGCTGTAGCTCACGTCGAAGACAAGGGTGCCCACCTCCATCTCCACCGTCAGATCCTCGAGCAGGCCCTCCGCCTCCCCGACCAAGGTGACGGAGCCATCTGTACCCTCAAATCGACCGGTCCAGTCGACCTCGACACCGTCATCGAACCCGACGATCTCGATGGAGATGATGCCTGTGGGGGCGCCATCTTCATCGAAGCGACCGGAGAGTCCCCCTCCAAAGGGGCCTGCGGTGCCCATCAGCATCGCCATGATGCTGTCCTCGGCAATGCTGCACTCACCGGTGCCATAGATGGGCGGTTCCCCCACCTGCATGACATTGGCCAGCAGGTGTCCTGTGCAGGCCTCTTCCATCATGACGCCCGTCCCCAGCGGGTCCGACGTCAGGTTCACTGTGATGCTCCCTTCATACACGCCGTCGATGGCCAGCGGTGCATCCTCTTCTTCCGTGGCGGTGTCCTCGCCCTCTGTGTTCTCGTCTGGGCTTTCCTCGTCCGCGGTATCGGAGATCTCGGGCGGATCATCGTCGACTTCGGTGTGGCCTGCCGCCTCGAAGTTGTCGGGCGTGTCTTCTGTCTTCTCGGAGGAGTCACTGCATGCGTGCAGAGGCAAGCCCACAGCGGCGAGCACAAGGAGAGAGTGGAGCTTCATATCGGCCTACCGAGAATTGAAAGGGGCCGGATACATGGGTGTACCCAGCCCCTGACCCGTATGGGTTTTGGCTCACTCTGCCCAGGCAGCGCACTCGCCATAGACCTCATCGGGAAGCACATCCAGGGAGGCCTCCATGGCCTCGAGGATCGCCTCTTCCATGACCTCGTCGTAGAAGCCGGTCAGCGACAGCCCAGCGTAGCCGAGCACAGTCTCAAAGGTGCTGAGAATGGTGCAGTCTGACAGCTCGAGATCGGTCTCGTCGATGCCGCCCCAGGTGTAGGCCCAGGCCTCACCCACCGTGACGCTGGTGAGCACAGGATCGGCGTCCATCTGCACATCGGCGATCACTGTGACCGGCACAGGCTCCACCCAGCCGCCGCAGGTGCTCTCGAAGCTCACGGCGGTGTCGTAGGTCAGGGTGAAGGGCTCCTCAGCGGAGTTCATTCCCACAGAGAATGTCATCGCGACCGTGTAGGTCTCATCGGTGCTCGAGGTCAGGCTTGCGGTACCGGGCTCGATGGTCAGGTACTGATCGGTGGCAGAGTAGGACCATCCAAATCCATCATCTCCGCGATCATCCACAGGCCAGCCTGCGGAGATGGTCTCCATGGCGGCCTCTGCGCCATCCAGGATGCAGTCGGGCGCATCGGAGAAGTAGTCATCGCAGTTGTTGTCGATGCCGTCCCAGGGAATCTCTTCCGCATCCGGGTTGATGCTTGCATCCGCATCGTCGCAGTCGGTGTTGTCGGCGGAGTAGCCCTCGGGGGCCTCGCAGGCCATGATGTCTGCCTCGGTGGCTTCCCAGTCACCAAAGCCGTCGCCATCGTCGTCTGCGTAGTAGGCGATCTCAACGTCTTCATCGATGTCGCCATCGCAGTCGTCATCGACACCGTTGCAGGTCTCCTCGGCGTCCGGGTTGATGGTGTCGTCGGTGTCATCACAGTCACCCTCATCGACACTCCAGCCATCGGAGTCGACGTCGTCGCTCGGATCCTCGCCGGTGTCGCTCCCGGTGTCGGTGTCCGTGTCGGTGTCCGTGTCGGTGTCGGTGTCCGTGTCGGTGTCGGTGTCCGTGTCGGTGTCCGTGTCGGTGTCCGTGTCGGTGTCCGTGTCGGTGTCCGTGTCGGTGTCGGTGTCCGTGTCGGCGTCTGCATCTGCATCCACGTCTTGGATTCCGTCGGGATCGTCGGACTTGTCGTCATTGAAGTCGGAGCTACAGCCGAACAGGCCGAGCACCATCAGAAAGGGAAGGGTACGAAACATGGTGGTTTTCCTCATTGCTATCGGCGGTGAATGCCGTAAGCGTGGTTGCCCAGGTACTTGACCCAGTTGTAGCTGCGCTCGATGACCCGCTGGGAGTACCGCTCGGTGAAGCCACTGGTGTAGGTGTACATCTCCTCCTCTGACGTTCCGTCATAGATGGAGTCGCGTACATAAAAGATGCCGTAGTCGGTGCAGTCGCCGATATCGGCCATGTGGGCCGAGATCTTGGCGGAGTATGAGCTGGCGCCTTCATCGTTGAAGTAGTCCATGCTGGACTCCACCATCGGGCAGCCACCGGTGTAGACGGAGTCGTCGTAGCCAACGACGATGTCTGCGTGCCAGTACAGGTAGTGGTTGTAGATGACCACAACCGGCGCCTGACGTGTGCGGAGCTGGTACTTGATTCGCTCGACGTGTCGCTCGTCCATCAAGCCCACATTCCACTGGCTGCTGGAGTCTCGGGCGGGGTCTGTGTACATGACGGTGCGATGAATATCGGGTGTCTGAACCAGCTTCTCGCTCCAGTCATCGGGCCGCATATCGAACCAGTTGTACTGACAGCTGAAGTAGGCGCCATCGTCATCCGACTCACACGGCATCGTTCCGCTGGAGCCATCTCGCACGTACCCAGCGGTGAATGGGTAGTCCCGATTGAGCATCGAGCCGCCGTGGTAGTTGTAGGTGTAGACCGTGTCTGTCAGCCAGTAGGGCAACCATGCGCTGGGCAGGTCTTGGTAGGCGGCCATCAAGAATCGCTCTGAGAGATCGGTCTCGCCACCGTAGTCGACCGTCGAGAGGTCCGCGTGCTGGTTGAGGAGGATCTCCATGGAGCCGGTGGTGCTCATGAACAGGCAGCTGCCCCCATCGAATTGGTTGGGGGAGGCCAGGACATAGTCCAGCAGTCCGGTGTCGCTCTCGCCGTACGAGCCGTCGCCTTCTGGCAGGGCTTGTACCGCCAGGGCCAGGGTGTAGATCGGTCCGGCATCTGTGTTGCCGCTGTAGGCATCCGCTGGCGCGACCTTCGCCCCCACGGCTGCGCGGCATTGTCCGGAGGCGCACAGGGTGACCAGCCCATCCTTGACAGAGCCCACATTGAGTGAGGTGCCGGCATACTCCAGCAGGATCTGGTCGCCGGTGGCCTTGAGGTCTCCAGGTACCTCCAGGTGGACCGGGTAGGCCTGGTCCCGCACGAACATGTCGAACTGAAGTCCGCCGTCATCTCCCGTCCAGGGGATGAGCTCGCCCATCTCCACATGGGGGACGGGACTGCGTGTGTCACGCAACGCAGCGGGGCTGCCCTCTGGGCCGTCTGTGCCTTGGTTTTGACCATAGACGTCTGCGCCCCAGTCCGCGATCTCGTCGAGGACATCATCGGAGTCGATGTCATTGTGCTCGATCGTCAGCCAGTCCAGATCGCGCATTCCCGCCAGGGCATCCACATCTGTGATCGCATTGTCGTCGAGGTGAAGCCACTGCATCTGCGTCAGCCCAGAGAGGGCATCGATGTCCTCAATCTGGTTGCTCGACAGGCCCAGACGCGTGAGCTCGGTCAGTCCTGCGAGGGCCGAGATGTCGGCGATGTCGTTGGCACCCAGCTCCAGCCACTGAAGCTGGGTCAGTCCAGCCAGTGCGGAGATGTCGGAGATGTCGTTCTCCCACAAGGAGATGGTCTCAAGGCCGACCAAGTAGTCGATGCCCTCGATGCTGGAGATGTCCCGGTCGGGGCAGTCCAGGTTCGTCAGGCGGGCTCCGTCTGCGGGATCGATCGCACCCTCGACACCGCCGAGAGCGGCGCGCACGCATGCATCTAGACCGGCATCGATGAAGCTCGGGCTGGTGTCCGGAATGCCGTCCCCATCCTCATCGATCGGACCGTCGTGAGTCGGTCGATACTCTCTGATCCACTTTCCATCGCCTTCATCGGTTCCGCAGGCAGCGCCCAGGATGACCAGAGGCAGAAAGATTCTGCGCATAGCTTGCTCCGTATTGGCCGCGCGTCTAACGTGGCAGCGTTCGCAGTGCCGGTGCCGATTGAGTGACTAGGGCTCAGGCCGTCCACCAGCTGCGCAGTTCATCCTTGTCCACCGTCGTTTGGTAGTCATCCATAAACGGGGCTGTGATCGATCGGAGGTTGGCCGTCGCCTGCATGGCTTGAAGGACATGAGGACTCCAGGGAGGGCTCTGAACCCGCTGGATTGAAACGGCGGCTGTCTGGATGACTGTGGCCTCCCATTCACTGTCATCGATGGGCCGGAGAGGGTCTTCCGGAATTCGATCGTAGTACTGGCGAAACATCCCGGTGGGCCCGAACATGTCCCGCAGACCTACCTGATCGGCTAGCCAGGCCTGCAGTCGCAGTCCTGCGTGCTCCCGGTGGTCGACTGGACCATCCAATGCAAAGCCCCAGTCTCGTTCCTTGAAGGTCTCCTCCCCATTGGTCACCCAGTGGCAGATCTCATGCAGGAGCATCTGTGCTAGGCAGTCATCCGGGTCGAGGTCATCGATAGTGGAGAGCTGAAGCAGGCCCGTCCCGTCCGTCGCGGAGAAGACCAGCGGACTCCTCCGGATGTGGATGCCCAGTCGTTTTGCTGTAGCCAGCCAGATGAGATCACACGGATCGAGGTAGCGGACCGCTATGGGCCGCTGGTATCCGTCGTCGTGCTTGTCACCAGGCGTCATGGGGCATGGGTTATCCCGTTTTGATGGCACACAACCCTGCTCTGCAGACCTCGGAATCCCACGGGAATACCTGTGCGGATTGCGTCTGGATGTATCGCGGAGGGCGGGGTCGTCCGGTGGTTCGGTGCCGGCGGAATGCAGGGGCCCGGACGGCGCTGGAGTCGCCGGCATGTGAGGCATACACCGTGCAGCTGGACTGCCTGAGCTGTGGCGCATGCTGCCGAGAGGCCTACCATGCGGTGGAGGTCGGTCGGCGAGATCCCTTTGTCCGCAAGCATCCGGGTCGCTTGACCCAGGTGGACGGGCGGCTGAATGTCCGGCGTGAGGGTGGCATCTGTAGCTGCCTGACTCCAAAGGAGGGCCTCTGGCCATGTGTGGTCTATGCGGAGCGCCCGAGAACCTGTCAGGACTTTCAGAAGGGCTCGGACAACTGCTTATTTGCGCGGAGAAGGCTGGAGCTGACCCCGTGACTCATTGGGGGGGGTCCAGCGGGACCTCGACGATGCCGGCTCCGGCGAAGGTCACGTGCTCCCACTGCTGGACCGTCGCGGAGTCCGCGCTGAGCGGGAATTGCTCCGCCACCAGCTCTGTGCCGGTCCAGTACAGCCGCCAGATGCTGGATCCTGAGGGGCTCTCTTGGGTGATGACGATGTCGCCTGCGATTGCGGCAAACTGAGACCCTGGGACCCCCAGCAGGGTGTGCCCCCCGTAGTTCACCCCGAAGAAGTTCTCATAGGGTGTGATGATGTCGATGTCTTCCACGTTGACACCGAACTCGTAGTAGGTCGATGAGCCGTCTGCGCTGACTGCGTACAGGCGGCCTTCCTGCTCCGCTCCAGCGATGATCTTTCCCGCCAGCGGACCGTACCGGGCAGGCGCATCCGGCACCGTCGCCAGGCCCTCTAGGTGCACGCCGGGCAGGTCGGCGACCATGGTGGGATTTCCCGCTGCATCCACCCGCCAGATCTCGCCGTCTGTCGTCACCGCCACCAGGTCGCCATCAAAGGCGCCAGTTCGGTCGACATAGAGCGACCCACGCATCAAGCCATTGCCATCGCCGGGCAGATCCACCCAGGGGTTTGAGATGCTCGTCCCATCGGCACTGATTCGTGCGATCTGTCCATCGATTCCGTTGCCGACAAAGAACTCGCCAGAGGGGAAGCCTGCCGGATTGCCCGAGCGTGCGGTGGCGATCTTCACCTCATTGGTCAGGCCTGCATACGTGGAGAACTGCACATGGGTGCCATCCTCCTCCACTCGCTCGAAGTTGTACGGATCGCCGCCCGAGTAGTTCACGCTCATGATCACTGTCTCAGTGGGCTCATGAAAGTCGATCCCGACCGGGGAGTTGAATTCGGTCGTGATGGCCACCAAGGTCAGGGTTGGCGTGGGCGCATCCGATCGGGGATCCCGGAAGTCGGGAAGGCCGTCTCCGTCCAGGTCGCTGGTGGGCTCCAGGCTGTCCGGAAGGCTGTCTCCATCGGAGTCTGTGTCCCGAAAGTCGGGGATTCCATCGCCATCGGTATCCGGTGGAAACCCAGCGCTGTCGGTGGGCTCACCCTCGGTGGAGTCGGCATGTCCATCGTTGTCGCTATCGAGGTCGACATAGTCCGGCCGACCATCTCCGTCGGTGTCTGTGGGCCCGCCGGGGCTGTAGCGCCCCTCGTGCTCATCGGAGATTCCATCGTTGTCCGCATCGGTGTCTGGGCCGGGCTCGTCGGTGTCTTCGACATCATCCGGATCTCCGGTGGCTCCGTCGAGCAAAGCGGAGTCATCCGGCAGGCTGCTGTCCGGGGCCGCATCGGATCGATCGGGGGCCTCCCCCGGCTTGTCCTTGTCGGAGTGGGGCACCTCGGAGCAACCGAGAAGGGCAAGCAAGGCACAGCTGGTCGTTCGCTTCATCACAAGGACATTATCCACGCATTGCTGGTAGGAAAGAAGTCATCAGTGCGCTGAGAATACAAATGGGTAGGAGATCTGCAGCGGCTTGCTGGATGTGGGTGGGGGAAAGCGAATGCTCAGGATCTCTCTGCGGATGCACTGCTCGACTTGCTCATTGACCAGAGAGCTTCGCTGAATTCGTGCGGCCCCCACCGAGCCATCCTGGGTGATGACAAACCCGATGGTGACCTTGCCGACCAGTCCTGGTTTTCCCAGCAAGGCTCGCTGGTAGCACTGAGCAATTCGAGGCATTCGAGCCTTGATATGCTTGTCGATCTCGTACTGACTCATTCGCCGCACGCCATCCACGCTGGCCTCCTTTCCTCCCGCAGAGATGGCGTGGTTTCCTTCCACGATGACCGGGCTGAGTGGACCGACATTGGTGACTGCCAGTCCCGTGCCGCCGGCCATGACGATCATCTTTGGGGGTGCGGGCTTGGGCTTGGGGATCTCGGCGTGGCCTTCTCCCATCGCCAGGGACTCGACTCCGCCGCCCACGATCGCTCGGATCAGTTCGACATTCTTGCCCACCGCCTCCCCCTGGCAGAGGAGGATGCGCCGGCCATCCAGGAGCACCACAAAGAGCTCGTCTGGGTGGGTGTCAAAGGCGCGTGCGCGCTGGGCATGACTGACCTGGGCAAAGGGCACAACCTCGGTGGGCTGGCCGCCAGGCCACTGAAAGCGGAGGGTCCGGGCAATCTGGTCGATGTGCGTAGAGATCGGCCATGGCTGAACGATTGAGTCGGGCGGCGTCCCGGTATCCGAGGCATTGGGATCGAACTCCACTCGGTCCTGTGCATGGACGAGAAGAGGGCACAGCAGAAGAATCGGGAACAGCAGTCTCATGACACCTATTTGCAGCGTAGGTTCCGATGGGGTTGCAAGCAACTTGC
>Ga0163180_10001709_pt1 | contig 12409 bp, 10 predicted proteins | sample AtlANTMetagenome_2_FD_109647 | JGI IMG/M metagenome (GOLD analysis project Ga0163180, IMG submission 109647) | Marine eukaryotic phytoplankton communities from the Atlantic Ocean - Atlantic ANT 4 Metagenome | ecosystem: Environmental > Aquatic > Marine > Oceanic | place: North Atlantic Ocean...
ACAGTCGCGCTGGCGCTCCTCGCCCATCCGGTCCCAGGTGGCGTAGATGCGCCCGATCCGGTGGTTCTGCTCCAGCCGCTCGCGGAGCCGGTCCATGAAATGCCAGTACAGCGGATTGAACGGGCAGGCGCCTTCGCCGGTCTTCTTGCTCGGCGAATAAGCGCAGCCCGCGCAGTAATTGCTCATCTTGTTGATGTAATTGCCGCTTGCCGCATAGGGCTTGGAGGCCAGCTTTCCGCCATCGGCATAGAGGATCATCGCCGCCACATTGGGCAACTCGACCCATTCATAGGCATCGGCATAGACCACGAGGTACCAGTCCTGCACCTCGCGCGGGTTGACCCCGGCGAGAAGCGCGAAATTGCCGAGCACCATCAGCCGCTGGATATGGTGCGCATGCGCATTGTCGCGGGTCGAGCGGATGCAGTCGGCGAGGCAGGCCATGTCGGTTTCGCCGGTCCAGTAAAACTCGGGCAGGCCGCGCTGCGCGTCGAGCGCATTGGCTTCCTGCAAGTGCGGCATCTGGTGCCAGTAGAAGCCGCGGACATATTCGCGCCAGCCGATGATCTGGCGGATGAAGCCCTCGACGCTGTTGAGCGGCGCGCGCCCCTCGCGATAGGCTTCCTCCGCGCGGCGGCACAGCTCGAGCGGGTCGAGCAGGCCGAGATTGATGCTGGTCGAAAGCATCGAATGGAACAGATCGTCCTCGCCCGCGACCATCGCGTCCTGATAGGGGCCGAAGCATTCTATCCGCTCGGCGAAGAAGGCATCGGCGGCCTCTTCGGCCTCGTCGCGCGTCACCGGCCAGCCGAATGTGTCGAGCGAGCCGAAATGGTCGCCGAACCGCGCCTCGACCAGCTCGATGACCTCCTGCGTCACGGCATCGGGTGCGAACTTTGGTCGTTCGGGGGCGGCAAGCCCGTCCTTGGGCGGCTTGCGGTTCTCGCTATCGTAATTCCACGCGCCGCCTTCGGGCTTGCCGTCCTCGGCCATGAGCAGCCCGGTCTTGCGGCGCATCTCGCGGTAGAAGAACTCCATCCGCAACTCCTTGCGGTCCTGCGCCCATTCGTCGAACTCGGCCTGACTGCAGATAAAGCGGTCGTCGCGCAGGATTTCTATTTCGCAGGCGAACTTGTCCGCCCATTGCTCAATGTCCTGCCTGACGCGCCATTCGCCCGCCTCGACAACGCTGACGAGACGAGGCTCGTGCCGTTCGATCGCGCGCGCGACCTCGCCGGTGAAGCTGCCCGCATTCTCCGGATCGCCAAGTTCGGTGTAGTCGATGCTCCATCCCGCACCGCGCAATTCCGCGGCGAAATGGCGCATTGCGGAAAAGATCAGCGCGATCTTCTGCTTGTGGTGGCGGACATAAGTCGCCTCGTCCCACACCTCCATCATCAGGATGACGGTATCGTCCTTGGTGCGCCCGCGCAGGCTGGCAAGGTCGCGGGTCAGCTGGTCGCCAAGGATGGGCACGAGGACGGGGCCGGGCATGGTTGTTCCAATGCCCGGCTCCCGCGAAGGTGCCTTACAGCTTGGCGATTTCCTGCTTCGCCGCATCCATGCCCTGTTCGATCACCTCGGGACCGAAGCCCGCCTTCTCGACGCGGACGAAATGCAGATCGTCCACCCCGATGAAGCCGAAGAAGGTGGTCAGCAGGCTTTCCTGGTTCTCGGCCAGCTGGTCGGTCGAATATTCGCCGCCGCGCGCGGAGGCGACCACGACCTTGCGGCCGCCCGCCAGGCCTTCGGGTCCGTTTGCGCCATATTTGAACGTCACGCCGGGCACGCCGAGCCGGTCGAGCCATGCCTTGAGCTGGCTGGGGATGGTGAAATTGTACATCGGCGCGCCGACGATCACCACGTCGCTGGCGAGGAATTCGTCGAGCACCGCGCGCTGTTCGGGATAGGCCGCGGCAACCGCTTCCTCATGCGTTTCGGGCGGGGTGCGGATCGCGCTGGTGGTAATCGGGTCGATATGCGGCAACGGTTCGGCCACGAGATCGCGCGTGACGACCTTGGCCTCGGGATGCTTGGCAGTGAAATGGGCGAGCAGTTCGTCGGTCAGCTTGCGGCTGATCGACTGGTCGCCGGTGGTCGAGCTGTCGATACGAAGGATTTGCATAGGGGGAACTCCATAGTTACTGTTGATAACCTGGAGGCCATATGGAAACTGTACCCCACCCCGCGCAAGAAGGCACTTCGTTGTCCGATAGGGACACGGGTGTTCCCCTTGAGGTTCATAATGCGCCGCAATGCACCGCGGTGAACGACATCCTCGCGCGTGTCGGCGACAAATGGTCGGTCCGCGTCGTGATGGGGCTGGCCGACGGGTCGCGGCGGTTCAACGAATTGCGGCGCGATATCCCGGGTATTTCGCAGCGCATGCTGACGCGCACGCTGCGCGGGCTGGAGCGCGACGGGCTGGTCAGCCGCGCGGTCACCCCCAGCGTGCCGCCGCGGGTCGACTATGCGCTCACCGCGCTGGGCCGCTCGCTGTGCGATCCGGTGGCGCAGCTGGGCAATTGGGCGATTGCCAATATCGGCAAGGTCGAGGCCGCGCGTGCGGTCTATGACGGCGGACAGGACTAGGCCGGAAGGTCGAGCTTTTCGCGCAGCATGTCGAGCGCGGCGCGCAGCGCGGCGATTCGCACGCCGTCGCGGCCGATCGGCCCGAAATGCTCTTCGCGATGGCTCAGCGATCCGTCGGCGCCGGCGAGCGCAAGATGGACGAGGCCTTCCTCGTCATCCTCACCCGCGGGCCCGGCGAAACCCGTGATCGAGATCGCCAGCTGCGCCTGCGACCGGTCGAGCGCGCCCGCGGCCATCGCCTCGGCGACCGCGCGGCTTACCGCCCCGCAATTCGCCACCAAATCGTCGGCCAGGCCGAGCAGGTCGCATTTCGCCTGGTCCGAATAGGCCACGAAGCCGCGATCGAAGACACGGCTGTAGCCCGGGACATCGGTGAACAGCGCGGCGAGCAATCCGCCGGTGCAGCTTTCCGCGGTCGCCAGCTGCCACTCCGCATCCCTCGCCGCGCCGAGAATGCGCTCCGCGAGATCGCAGACATCGTCGGGAAGGGCTGCTTCGAGTTCTTCGGCCATACTGTCTCGGTGAACGTCCCGGAGAAACCCGGGGTTCCCGCTGCACGGACCGCATGACCCGCGATGCCCGCGCGGTCCGGCGACCTAGTCCTTGTCGTCTGCCCCGGAATCGTCGTCGTCTGCCTCGTCATCGTCGTCGATATCGCTGAGGTCGGGGAATTTCGCCCCGCTCTCGCGCATGGCCTCGATCCGTTCGATCGCGCGGCGGCCCGGTTTGGGGAAATGCGGGTCGTTGGCAAGCATCTGCAACAGGGCGATGCCATCGTCATACCGTCCCAGTCGCGCCAGGTCATAGGCGAGGCCGATACGGAAGGCGGTGGTTTGCGGCGCGCGGTTGAAGGCCGCGAGATAGGCATCGTGCATCATCGATCCTTCGCGCCCTTCGCGTGCGTAGCTGAGGGCAAAGCGATAGAGCGCCTCGGCATTGGTGGGATCGGTCCGGTTGGCGATCTGGAAGTGTCGCCGTGCATGCGCCCAGGCTTCGCTATCGGTGCTTTCGTCTTCGTACAGACGATGGCTCAGAATGCGGCCCTTGACGATATTGGCGCGCAAATGGCCCGGATCGACTGCCAGCGCCCGGTCCGCGGCCGCTTCGGCGACAACGAAATAGGGGCCGCCCATTTCCTTGTCCTCGACCGCGTCGTCGTCCTTGTGTTCTTCCTTGTATTCCGCGCGCTCTATCTGCTCGAGCCCCAGCTCGGCCATGGCCATTTCGGCATAGGCATCGGCGCTAAGCGCCCCCTCCCGGGCGAAAGCCGCAAGATCGTCGCGGGTGTCTTCGAGCTTGTTTCTACCCAGGCGGCGCAGGCGGAGTTCGAGCATCCGGCTCTCGGCGAGGGACAAGGTGCTCAGGCTGACATCCTGCGACCAGGGGAACGGCTCCGCCGAGACGCCATATTCGATATCCCCGCGCACGTGGCGTTCGAGCTGGCGTTCGAGCTGGCGCAGATCGCCGAACACGGTGCGCGCGGCGGGCAGGGGCTTCTCGCCTGTGGCGAGCCGGTCGATATAGGCGGAAATGCGCGCGCCGCGATCGGGCGCGGTGTACAGCATGTGCGTCAGCCCCCACGACCAGCCGTAGAAGCCGGTGATGACCCTGCCCTCCTCATCGGGCCATGAGAGCAGGCGTTCGATCTGGGCATCGTCGTAATAGCGCAGTTCGGCGCCGCGATGGGTGGCGGGCTTGCCATAGGTCCAGCTGCCATCCTCGCCGAATTCGACCGTGGCGAGGAATTCGGCGAACCCTTCGATCAGCCATGCGGGTGCAGGGACGGCGAATTCGTTGAACATGAAATGGTGGGCATATTCGTGGAACAGCACGCGCTGACCGGTCAGGCTGCGCCACCCGCCGCCGCCGCGATGCGCGATGGCGTAGGTTCCTTCGATTTCGGACGAGTAATAGCCTGCGACATAACGCGAGCCGACCAGCTTCTGGACGCCGCGCCTGCCGTCGAGCAGGTAGATCGTGATCGGGTCCTTGCCCGGCCGATCGGGCTTGTCGTACCAGAACCGCAGCAGGCCATCGAACCGTTCGAGATCGTTGGCGAAATCGGTCAACTCACCTTCGTCGCCAGCCGAATAGATCGTGAAATGCTGCGTGTCGGCGCGCTTCCAGATGTCGTTAGCGGCCTGCGCGGGCGAGGCGAGCAAGGCAAGACAGGCCGTCAGCGCGGCAAGAATTCTGAGCATGGAAAGTAGACCCCCGTAACAGGCCCTGCGATGGCCCGGACACGGCCGAGCCTAGGCACGCCGCGCGCGACAATCAAACGAAACTATAGGGGTCGATATCCACTGCCACGCGCACGCCGGGCGGATGGTCGATCGCGGCCAGCCAGCGGCGGATGACCTGCTGCAATTGCACGCTGCGCCGCGCGTTGATCAGGAAGCGGTAGCGATAGCGGCCGCGCAGCAATGCCATCGGGGCGGGCGCGGGGCCGAGGATCATGCATTCGGCGACCTCGGGGCGGAAGGCACCGATGCGGTTGGATGCCTCGCGCGCCTCGGCATCGTCTTCGCTGGAAATGATGATCGAGGCCCAGCGGCCGAAGGGCGGGGCGCCCGCCTCGCGGCGCATCTCGGTTTCGGCGGAATAGAAGGCATCGCGGTCGCCCGCCGCCAGCGCGGCAATCACCGGCGCGTCGGGATGGCGGGTCTGCAGCAGCACTTCGCCCGGTTTCGATCCGCGCCCCGCGCGCCCGGCGACCTGCGCGACCTGCTGGTAGGTCCGCTCGCCCGCGCGCAGATCGCCGCCCTCGAGGCCCAGATCGGCATCGACCACGCCGACCAGTGTCAGCTCGGGGAAATGGAACCCCTTGGTTACCAATTGCGTGCCGACGATCACGTCCACCTCGCGCGCCTCGACTGCGGCAATGAACTCCGCCGCGCGGCCGGGCGAATTGAGCGTGTCCGAAGTGGCGACGAAGACACGCGCCTGCGGGAGCCGCTCGGCGACTTCGTCGGCGATCCGTTCGACGCCCGGGCCGCACGCGACGAGACAGTCGGGCTCGCCGCATTCGGTGCAGGTCTTGGGGGCAGGGGCCTCATGCCCGCAATGGTGGCAGGCGAGCCGGTTGGTGAAGCGGTGTTCGACCAGCCACGCGCTGCAATTGGGGCACTGGTAGCGAAAGCCGCAATTGCGGCACAGCGTTAGCGGGGCATAGCCGCGCCGGTTGAGGAACAGCAGCGATTGTTCGCCGCGCTCCAGCCGCGCCTCGATCCCGTCGACCAGCCGCTGCGCCAGCCACATGCCCTGCGGCGGCTTTTCCTCGGTCAGGTCGATCGTCTCTATCGTGGGCATTTGCGCCCCGCCGTAGCGGCTCGGCAGGTCGATCTTCGCATAGATCCCGCTTTCGGCCATCTGCAGGCTCTCGAGCGCGGGGGTGGCGCTGGCGAGCACCACAGGCACTTGCTCGAAATGCCCGCGCATCACCGCGACGTCGCGCGCATTGTAGCGCACGCCCTCTTCCTGCTTGAAGCTGGTCTCGTGCGCTTCGTCGACCACGATCAGGCCGAGCCGCGCGAAGGGCAGGAACAGCGCCGAGCGCGCGCCGACCACCACCTGCGCGCTGCCTTCGGATACGGCGCGGTAGGCGCGTCGGCGCTCGGTCGATTTGAGCGAGGAATGCCACAGCACCGGCGGCGCGCCGAACCGCTCCTCGAAGCGGTGGAGGAAATTTTCGGTCAGCGCGATTTCGGGGAGCAGAACCAGCACCTGCCGCTCCATCCGCAGCGCTTCGGCGACGGGTTCGAAATAGGTTTCGGTCTTGCCTGATCCGGTCACCCCGTCGAGCAGGAAGGGGGCAAATTCGGCCTTGCGCACCGCGTCGGAGAAGATGTCCGCCGCCTCGCGCTGCTGCGCGCTCAGCGCGATCTCGACGAAATCGGGCCGGGCGGGCGGATAGGGGCGGTCGCAATCGACCTCCACCGGTTCGAGCGCGCCGTGATTGACCAGCCCGCGCAGCACGCCTTCGGAAACCCCGGCGATACCCGCCAGTTCGCGGATCGTCGCCTGCTCGCCTTCCAGCGCCCCCATCGCCGCCTCGCGCTGCGGCGTCATGCGTTCAGGTATGCCGCCGGTCAGCCGGTATTCGGTCATCGTCGCGGGGCCCTTGAGCGCGCCGCCCGAGGCCAGCGCCATCCGCGCCACGCTGGCGAGCGAGGCGACGTAATAGTCGGCGGTCCATTCGATCAGCCGGCGCAGCGGTGCCGACAGCGGCGGGACGGGCAGCAGGCCGCGCACATTGCGCAGCTTCTCTGCCGGAACTTCGGTTCCCGGGAGCCGTTCAGCTTCCCAGACGATCCCGATAACCGTGCGCGGACCCAGCGGGCATTCGACCACGGAACCCGGTCCGACATCCATGCCCTCGGGCACCTTGTAGTCGAGCGGGCCGAGAGCGGCATTGAGGACGAGGCAGCGCACGCGGTTCATGGCCCGGCCATATGGGTGGGGGCAGGCGCGTGAAACAAGGGCAGGATGCAATGAGGACCAGCGATATGACCGATATTCTCGTCAAACCCACCGGACGGCGCGGCTTCCTCGGCGGGGCCATGGCCGGGGGCGGCCTGCTGCTGCTGCCCGCCTGTTCGACGATCCCCGGTTTCGGGATGGTCGATGCGGTCCAGCGGATCCTGTTCCTGTCGAGCGAGCGGGCGTTCGCGCGGATGCTCGAAGGCGGCGGCTTCTGGGACGAACAGGTCGCGCTGGTCGGCTTCGGCGAGCTATTGGGCGCGCGCGGCGACGTGGTGTCGCGTATCCTCACCTCCGCCTTGTTCAAGAGCCGGCTCGAAAACGCGTTTGGCGATATCGCCTATGAAGGCGCGCAGCGCGCGGCACCGCTGGTGACCGATGCGGTGCGCACCATCGGCATCCAGAATGCGATCGACCTCGTGCGCGGCGGCCCCACTGCCGCGACCAGCTTCCTGCGCGATTCGATGGGCCGCAGCCTGGTCGAGGCGATGGTGCCCGAGCTGGGCGACGCGCTGCGCGTGGCGCAGGACCCGCTGGTGGCGGAACTGGTGCAGGGTCTGGCCGGGGTCGATCTGGCGGGCGCGGTCACGCGCTTCGCCGGCACTATCGACACCACAATCTGGCGCGAGATCGGGACCGAGGAAGCGGCGATTCGCCGCAACCCGCAGGCCACGCGCGACCCGCTGATCATCGGCGTGTTCGGCGCGGGCGCGCAGTACTAGCCGCAGGCCATATCGGGCGCTAAGGCTCTGCGGGAATCGCAATTCCCCCGGAGCCTTCGCGCATGAAATTCTTCGTCGACACCGCCGATATCGCCGACATCAGGGAAATGGCCGACACCGGCCTGCTCGACGGCGTCACCACCAATCCGTCGCTGATCGCCAAATCGGGCCGCGACTTTATGGATGTGACGAAGGAAATCTGCGATATCGTGGATGGTCCGGTCAGTGCCGAAGTCGTCGCGCTCGATCACGACACGATGATGAAAGAGGCCGAAACGCTGCGCAAGATCGCGGACAATGTCTGCATCAAGGTGCCGCTGACGATCGACGGGCTCAAGACCTGCAAGAAGCTGACCGGCGATGGCACGATGGTCAATGTGACGCTGTGCTTCTCCGCCAACCAGGCGCTGCTGGCGGCCAAGGCCGGCGCGACCTTCGTTTCGCCCTTCGTCGGGCGGCATGACGACAACGGCTTCGACGGCATGGCGCTGATCCGCGATATCCGCCTGATCTACGACAACTATCCCAATTTCTCGACCGAGATCCTCGTCGCCTCGATCCGCAATCCGGTGCATGTGCTCGAAAGCGCGCGCATCGGTGCCGATGTCGCGACCATGCCCGCGGCGGTGATCAAGGGCCTGTTCAAGCATGTCCTGACCGAAAAGGGCATCGAGGGCTTCCTCAAGGACTGGGACAAGACGGGCCAGTCGATCCCCACCGCATAAGTGAGCGAACAGACTCCTCTCGACCGCTTCAAGCAGGCGCTGACCGGCGCCAGCCGCGCGCTTGCGCATGAAGCGGAGGTCGAGGTGGCGTGGAGCGCGGATGCGCCGACCCAGTCGGGCAAGAACTTCCGCGTGCCGCTGCCCGGGCGCAATCTCCCGCGCGAACAGGCGAGCGAGGCGCGCGGCTTTGCCGACAGTTTCGCGCTGCGGCTCCGGCATCACAGCGAAGCGCTGCACGGCAAGGGCGCGCCGCCCGAACCGATCGCGCGCGCCTGTTACGACGCGATCGAACAGGTCCGCTACGAAGCGATCGGCTCGACGCGCTATGCGGGCATTCGCGGCAATCTCGACGCGGCGGTCGAAATGCGCACCGCATCCGATCCGATCGTGCGCGCCGAGGCGGCGGGCGATGTCCCGCTGCCCACCGCGCTGTCGCTGATGCTGCGCGAGGCGCTGACCGGCGAAGCGGTGCCCGAACGCGCCCGCGCAGCGGTCGATCTGGTGCGCGAGGATATCCTCGCCAAGATCGGCACCGACATGGACGGGCTGGCCGATGTGCTCGACGACCAGCGCGCGTTCCAGAACCTGACGCTCGACATCCTGCGCGATCTCGACCTGACGCTGCCCGAGACCCCCGAACCGACCGATGCCGAGGATGGCGAGGACGAGGAAGGCGAGAACCCCGAGGACCAGGACGAGACCGACGAGGAAGACGAGGGCGGGGCCGAACCCGATGCCGCCGATGCCCGTTCGGAAGTCACCGATGGCGAGGCCGAGGGCGACGCCGACCAGGACGTCGAGGGCGAACAGGAAATGTCCGATGGCGATCCGTCGGACGATGGCGAGGAAGGCATGCAGCCCGTCCGCCCCAATCGCCCGTGGACCGACTTTCCCGAAGGCTTCGACTACAAGGCCTATACCCACAAATTCGACGAGGAGATCGAAGCCGCCGAGCTGTGCGACAATGAAGAGCTCGACCGGCTGCGCGCCTATCTCGACAGCCAGCTGGCGGGCCTGCAGGGCGTGGTCACCCGGCTGGCCAACCGGCTGCAGCGCCGCCTCATGGCGCAGCAGAGCCGCAGCTGGGATTTCGACCAGGAAGAAGGCATGCTCGATGCCGCACGGCTGACCCGCGTGGTGGTCAGCCCCGGCCATGCGCTCAGCTACAAGATCGAACGCGATACCGAGTTCAAGGACACGGTCGTCACGCTGCTGATCGACAATTCGGGCAGCATGCGCGGGCGGCCGATCTCGATCGCCGCGATCAGCGCCGATATCCTCGCGCGCACGCTCGAACGCTGCGGCGTGAAGACCGAGATCCTGGGCTTCACCACCCGCGCGTGGAAGGGCGGGCAGAGCCGCGAGATGTGGCTCTCCGATGGGCGGCCCGCGAACCCCGGCCGGCTCAACGATCTGCGCCACATCCTCTACAAGAAGGCCGACGAACCGTGGCGCCGCGCGCGCCGCAATCTCGGCCTGATGATGCGCGAAGGGCTGCTGAAGGAAAACATCGACGGCGAGGCGCTGATGTGGGCGCACGACCGCCTGCTGCGCCGTCCCGAAGACCGCCGCATCCTGATGGTGATCTCCGACGGCGCGCCGGTCGACGACAGCTCGCTGTCGGTCAACCCCGCGGGCTTCCTCGAGGGCCATCTGCGCAAGGTGATCGACTGGATCGAGAACCAGTCACCCGTCCAGCTCGCAGCGATCGGCATCGGCCACGACGTCACGCGCTATTACAAGCGTTCGGTCACGATCATGGATGTCGAGCAGCTTGGCGGGACGATTATCGAGCAATTGGCTGATCTGTTCGAGATCGAGAAATAGGCCGCGCCTGTTTGCGCATCGTCATCCCCGCGCAGGCGGGGATCCCGATACTGTGAAGCTGGCGAGGAAGTGAGCGGGACCTCCGCCTTCGCGGGGGCGACGGGCCGAGGGGCGGGGTCAGAAGCCGCAAATTGGGGCGCCTGCTTGCAGGCGAGGAGGAGAGAAAAATCACAATGAACGTTACCGAAGCCGTCCAGACGCGCCGCTCCGTGCGTGCTTTCACCGATCAGCCGGTCGAGCGCGAAACGCTCGCCCGTATCCTCGAGAAGGCGCAGCGCAGCCCCTCGGGCGGCAACACGCAGCCGTGGCACGGGATCGTCCTGACCGGCGAGCCAATGCAGGCGCTGTTCGACCGCGTCGCGCAGGATTTGCCCAAGGGGCGCGCGGCGTTTGCACCCGAATACAATGTCTATCCGCCCGAACTCGACGGGGCCTACGAACAGCGCCGCCGCGGGGTAGGCGAGGACATGTACGGCGCGCTCGCAATCTCCCGCGAGGAGAAGGGCAAGCGGCTGATGTGGTTCGCCAACAATTTCCGCGCCTTCGGGGCGCCGGTGCTGATGCTGGTCCATACGCCCAAATACATGGGCCCGCCGCAGTGGAGCGATATCGGCATGTGGCTGCAGACCGTGGGCCTGCTCGCGCGCGAGGAAGGGCTCGACACCTGCTTCCAGGAAGCCTGGGCGGTCTATGCGCCGCAGATCCGCGAAATGGTCGATATCCCCGAGGATCACACCTTCTTCTGCGGCGTCGCGATCGGCTACCGCGACGAGGAAGCCGCGGTGAACAATTTCGCCGTGAAGCGCGCCGGGATCGAGGAAAGCGTGCGCTGGGAAGGGTGGGGCTAGGCCGGCTGCGGGTACCAGCGCCGCGGATCGCCTTTCGCCAGCCGCGACTGGATCAGCCACACCGCCCCGCCGTATATCGCGGCATTCACCGCTGTGAAAATGCCCCAGAACTGGCCTGCGGAGGTAAGCTCGACAAGCTGCCAGCGCGGGTTGGTGGCAAGCTGGCTGAACCCCGCCATCAGCAGCCCGGCATAGCTATAGGCCAGATGCACCTGATGCGCGCGCAGCGCCTCGACATTGCGCGTCTTGCGCCAGCGCCACAGCTTCGCGACCCCGAACAGGAGCGCGCCGAAGCCGAACAGCACGAAAACATGGAAGAATCCGAAGCGGGTCCCGAAAAACGGCATCACCGTGGCGCGGACGGGGACGACCGAAACCACGGTGACGAACATGGCGGCGATATATCCGCTGCCCATCACCCGGTGCCGCAGCGTGCCCTTCGGTAGCAGGAAAATCATCGCGCCCAGTATGATTGCGATGCTTGCTGCACCCAGATGCACCAATACCAAAGGGGATAGGTCGCCGAGCATACCGCGTCTCCTAATGTATTGCATCAGTAACACACTTGGCGAACCGTCGCAATGTGCCGCTTGACCCGCACTATGCGCGCCGCCACACGCCGGACATGACCGACACGCCGCTCAAGCTGTTCAACTCGCTGACCCGCGAGCTGGAGGAATTCACTCCCGTCCACCCCGGCGAAGCGCGCGTCTATTCCTGCGGGCCGACTGTCTACAACTACCCCCATATCGGCAATATGCGCGCCTATGTCTTCGCCGATGTGCTGGGGCGCACGCTGAGCTGGAAGGGATACAAGCTCACCCACATCATCAATATCACCGATGTCGGCCATCTGACCGACGATGGCGATGCGGGCGAGGACAAGATGGAGAAGATGGCTGCCGCCAAGGCGCAGTCGATCTGGGACATCGCGAAGCACTATACAGAGGCCTTCTGGGCGGACGTGAAAGCGCTCAATATCCGCGAGCCGGCCAAATGGTCGGTGGCGACCGATTATATCGACGAGATGATCGACTTCGCGAAGGGCATTGCCGACCAGCATTGCTACGAACTCGACAGCGGGCTCTATTTCGATGTCTCGACCGTGGCCGATTACGGCCGCCTCGCGCGTGCGGTGACCGAGGAAGGCGAGGGCCGGATCGAGACCGTCGCGGGCAAGCGCAACGCCGCCGATTTCGCGATCTGGCGCAAGACC
>Ga0163180_10001711_pt1 | contig 12406 bp, 3 predicted proteins | sample AtlANTMetagenome_2_FD_109647 | JGI IMG/M metagenome (GOLD analysis project Ga0163180, IMG submission 109647) | Marine eukaryotic phytoplankton communities from the Atlantic Ocean - Atlantic ANT 4 Metagenome | ecosystem: Environmental > Aquatic > Marine > Oceanic | place: North Atlantic Ocean...
TGCCTGAAACGAGATACCCAGGCTCCTCAAAAGAAAGAGCGAGGGGTATGGCGGCGATGTTGCCGAATCCGAATAATCTCCCCCCAGGTTCTCAGGAACAGCTCCGTGCATACAGCCTTGGCACTCCAGAGATTCGAGAGATGTGGGACGAAGAGGCCGCGGCCGCAGGAGCGGATCCTCTCTTCCCTGCACCGGTATATGAAAACAATGAAGCAGTTGATCGGAGTCCCATAATACCCGACTCAATGGATGCTCCCGGCGGCTCATCTGGTGGTGAGGTACCATGGCCTGCAGGAACACCACGTCCCGAAGAAGGACAAGGTGATAACCAACAAAGCGCGGCAGATCCTGCTGCAAAAATTGCTGCCTCCCTCGATAATACTGAGAATTCTCAAGCGTTGAAGAGTGTCTTGTCTAATGAAACATTACATGGAAAGTTAAGCAACAATCAGCAGGTCAATAAAATCCCCTCAGACTCAGGAGTGTTACATCAAGCAATTCCACAGGCTGCTATTAGCTGGATGCAAACTCCGTCCGAAATGAGAGTATCTCATAATAACGCCGGCATACGAATGGGTCCCGATATGCCCCAGGATGAATTAAGTGGTTATGGACGTGATGGTGTCCAGCATTGTGATACAATTGATTTATGTGCTGGATATGGTCAAGCTAATAATGATGGCGCGGGTCTGGAACATGGAACAATCACTAAAAACAACATTATAACTGATGCAGCTAGAGTATATGTAAGCGCCATTACTGATATTGATGAGAATTTTGGATTAGCTGATGGTACCGTTGGAAAATCAGTTGGACAGTCTGGTATCGGCATTAAGGCGGATGCTGTAAGGATTGTTGGGCGCCAAAGCATAAAAATTGTGACAGGAAAAATGAGAGGTACAGCGGAAACTGCGTCCTCTGGCGCTCCCCTTGGAGGAAGAGCGGGTATTGATTTGATCGCGGGAAACTACACCGGATCAAAAAAATTAAAAATGGCTGGAGGCAGCACGGTGCATCTTCAAGCATTACAACCTGCAGTGATGGGAGATAATTTAATGGGAGCATTACAAGAAGTGGAAGATCATATCGATCAGCTTAGATCAGCGGTTTTATCCCAAGCGATTTCTACTACTTTGTGTCTCGCTGGGATGGCTCCCGGGCTAATTCCTTTTGCCGCCCCCGCGGCCGCGCCAATCCCGTCGGCGGTACGTAAAAATATTACCGATGTCATACTACCTATGTGGATTTTGACACTGGATCAGATTTTTTGGAAATGGAAGTTTCTTAATGCAAAGACCGATCGCTATATTTGTAGTAGAAATATAAGACTTACGTAAGGATAGAAAAATGGCTACATCTAAATTTTTAAGATTTCAAGATAAGAATAATGATAACTTAATTGACGCTTGTGAGACTGAAGAGGTCGAACCTTTAGTAGATAATTGTCCGGCCTGCAAACCTAATTTAGCAGCTATAGTCCCCGATTGGCGTACTAAAACAATCGAAACTCCTTTCTATAATGAGAAAATCGGCGCATATCAAGTAACGGTGGTAACTGAACACACCGATACCGGCGGCGCAGGATTGTCCGAAGAAGATGCAGCAATTGTGCTGCAGGGTCGTTTTTATGCCCGCGCGCATGACGCCGTGCAAGCTCTACTTGATTTCTATGAAAAAAGTGATACCAGCGAGTTTAAAGATTTATGTCAAGAATTTCTTGAATATAAGGCTTATGATTTAGCTACATATCCAAATTCACGATTGAAACTCTTGTACTCTATTCCGTGCAATTATTTCTATAATATTCCTTCTAAAGAAGAAGAAGCTGCTTATGAGGAAGAACAGTCTGACGAAGATGAAACTAGTAGCACTCCTGATGCGCAAATTATAATTGATGCTACCACCTATATGGAATATTCTATGAATGTTCGACAGGGATTAGAATTATACAATCGATATTTAAAAGTTTTTCGCGCGCTCAAAAAAGGAAATTTTGTATTTGAAGAAGGCCCCCGTCAAGGAGCTATATTTGATCTGTCGCTATATGGAGATAACGGAATATCCCGCGATTCGCTCATGTATGGTGCTCAAAAAGATCTAACTAATTTTTTGAAAGATAACAAGATTTTAATGCCAGGAAGTCGTTTATTTGCCAGTTGGCACGATCCGGCAGTAGAAATTACTCTTAATCTTAAAGTTAATGACGATAATACGCGACGTATTGAATCCATCAGTATTACTACTGAAATGTGCGGTACGGAAGCTCAAGAATTTACCGGTACAAAAATTGAGGCATTGTTGGCAGAATCTCCAGCTTTAAGAGATCAGGTTGTTTTAGGGTACCTTCAAAATCTGAGTCAGATGAATACCGATTTGACTGCGAGAACCCCTAAGCCGTGGAAAGAATTTATCGAAGAACACACTATTCCCGCCGTTACTAGTACCATAAATCATATTATGAAGCAGTCGCTTAATAATCAAGAATTAGGCGGCTGTTTAAGAGAACACTTGGAAGACGGCGCCCAACAGCTAGGACAGAATTTACTAGACGAAGTTTTTAGTATTGGGGATGCGATCGCTTATCAGTTTAGATTTCAAGCATGTCAAGCTTCCGAAGACTCATTTTTGGAAAAGCAAACCAAATTAGGACTGATGATGCCTCCAATCGGAGAACAGATTCCGACTTCCGAGCAGCGTTATATATCACTAGATTTAGATCCTGCCGCTTGGATGATGGGAGAAGGATACCCGGCAGACGTAGTTCGCATAGCAATGTATGCGCTTGAGATGGTTAGTACTGGACAGGCTGGATACGGAGCGACTCAGGCATACCAGGGATCCGTGGCCCGTGCAGAACAACAGTACCAGTCCGATTATGCAACATGGGAACAACAGAACCAGCGCGCATATGCAGAATGGGTTTCAAGTTATGAAAGCCAGATAGACGCCCCTGATCACTGGAATCATGGTCAGCCCTATACAACACAGTATGAAAGTGTACAGGCTGCATGGGAAAGCGATTATTGGAATTGGGTTTCACTTTATCGTCAATGGCAATCTGGAACAACCGAATCTGTAGCCCAACCGGCCCACACAAGCGGGATTTGGCAGATTGATTTACCACACGCTGACAGGACTAATGAGCAATATCTTGCTGTAATCGGCGCCGGCGCCCCAATTCCCCCCACACGCCCAAACCTCACCGCACCAGGAATGACCGCCCCGCCCGAAATGGATATGCCCTCTGCGCCGGGCAGTTACGTCGCGATGGCTCCCACCAATATCCGCGCAGAGGTCGGTCTGCTAACAACAACGCTGACGCTGGGAAACCTTATTGGTAGTCATTACAACTGGATGGAATATCGAAACCATCCCGATACCAACACGGCCATTGTTGCATGGTGCAATGAGGCGTTGGGGTGGCTGCAGCATGGATCAGCTGACGCCATTAGTGACGGTGATGCTGGATTTGGTGATACCGGGACCGTTCCGATTGCCACCGAGGCCGCCGCGGCTTTATATGCGTGGATCGACCAGATGTGGGAGGTTTCAGAGTCAGAGGCGATCCGAGCAAATCCTGAAGAAAATTTCTCGCTTCAATCTAATATAGCATATCAAAGTATGTGGGCATATGCGCGAGAGCAGGCATTTGGAGAAATCGATAATTCAAACCAGATCTTTGCAGGATTTTGCGGAGGTATGTTGAATTTTGGAGGAGGACTCAAAGGACAAGAACTATTAGATCAGCTGCTAGAGAGTATTAAACTATGTGGCATGAGTGAACTGATGCTTGAAACAATGGGATGTCTGATGCAAGGACTTCCTTTTGATGAAGCCATGGCCAAAATTTTAGAAGCCGCACTGAAAGGGATGAATGTGAAAAGCTTCTACGATCTATTTGTAGGATTGCCACCGGATAAACGAAGAGAGTTAGATGAACTGCTTAGAAAAAAGATCGCAGAAGGCAACATTATGGCCGAAAGTGGGAGTTATGATTCCGAAGACTTTAAAGAAGCGTCGGATTCGCTTCCTATGACATCAGGCGACCCAGACGCTCCAGAAGAAAGAATGATATCATACGGGGGACGCGAAACACTCGTAGAAGACTACAACTCTCAGAACCGCGACCCAGTAGTTGCTACAGCGGCTTCAGCATATGGTGGATCCGATGCAACGATCCCCGAACATGTCGACCAAAAATATGCTCAAATTGAAGAAGCTTTTAACCGTATGGGAACACCGGCCCAAAGCGCTTCGACTGAAGCCACCAATCGTCCGTTATACGAACAATTGGATATGGGAAGCGAAGAAAATCGCAATCAATTAAGTGAAAATGTAGTAATTCAACTCTACATACAAGGATTATTGGAAATCTATCAAGGCAACTTATTAGAAGCTTTGGATCTTTTGAATAAATTTCCCGGAGGACCCCTTATTGCACAAATATTGGCATCTTTAAACTGCCCTGTACCTCCTGGCAATATCACCAATGCATATGATTTTATTAAAGATTTAGAAATTGGGAATCCCCTTTGTAATGCTAACTGGGATTGGACCATACCGGAATTTGTGTTTAGCAATCCTTTTGATTTTGCAGCCCAGTTTAATTTCAAGGATATATTTGCACTTTTAAAACCTATAATAGTTCAGGCGATTAATGAAATGATTATTCGTTTAATCATAGCACTTATGCAGAAAGTTTGTGAACTAATCGGAAGTATTAGTTGTCAGACTTTAAAGGCTACCGGCGCCGCCGTAGCTGGCGCTGTCGCTGCTGGTACTGGTAGAGAAGCTTTGAGCAATATAATAAAAAATGCCATTTGCGGACCTGACGCGAACCAATCTACAGTTGATGAAACTATTGTAGAAATGGTGGCGAATCTCGGTCTCGGCGCCGCCGCGTTTGCTAACAAGCAAAGAACTTTAGATTATATGAATGATATTGCTAGTGCGGTTACGCCAGAAGAATTGTCTAATGCTGTTTTAGGAAATGCTTCTGAAGAATTTAAAACAGTTGCTTATGAAATTAGAAAGTTAGAATATCCTGAATTTGAAAGTGCACTCCCTCATAAAGATGCAATTGGTCTGTTGTTTGAAAATTGTGGGAATCTGATGCCTCTGGGATTTCAGCAACAATTAAAAGACTATCTGAATAGCATGGCACCAGCCATAGCAGCTAATCCTTCTTTATGTGCTTCTCCTGATGATCTTGAGCGTTTTGAGAATTTGCGTTGTGACTTATTGGCCGGCCGCGCTACGCCGGGTCAATGTGCTGCGATGTCTCCAACTCGTCAACGAGCAGAAGATTTGGGAGATTTAGCAAACATCTTTCAAGATCCCGATAGCTTGTTTGATCAGCCTTTAGTTTCTGATCCCGGTTGTGATAATGCTCCAATTCCGTTCCAACCTGAATCAATCATAGCAGCTGCGTCGACTACGCTAAATTATGAATTGGATATGATAAAGATGGCTTTTGCGGATGATATGATAGGAAATGGGCCATGGGAATCACATTATGGAATGTTAAATATGATTTTAAGCGACACGCAAGGAAATCCTCTTAGCGCTCACAATCGTAAAGTTAGTAGTGATCTGGGTCGAAAACAATATGTAGATTATTATCTTAAGAATGACACCGCAACAGATGGACAGAGATACGACATCACAGCACTGCAAAAAGGTGCTTATCCTATTAAGATTGCGAGTTGGTTACAAACTCAAATGGCCGCTAGTGGGTCTACTTTTGATTCTAATAATGAATATCAAAATGATCAGATAATAGGAAGCTATCAGTATAAAAAACAAAAAAGTAGTATAATCGGGTTAGGAGATAGTGAAAAATATAATATAAGTTATAAAGTACGCCCCGATCATGAAGATGTTTTAGCGATTGCTGCATCACGAAAATCAAGACCAGATCTTACTATGGAATTTTACGATAATAATATGGGATATGGCACGATTGGTCTAGGTACGCGATGGGATGAAGGATTTGTGATTGAGGCGTTTATTTCTGACGTCACAAAAGTAGAAAACGTCCTTTCAGGCGCTTTTAACTTGGATCTGAAGTCTACGACTACTGTGAGTGCAAGTTTTACAGGAACCGATCCGCTAGGAAAGGCTGGAGGATCAATGACGGTTGAAAAGCCAACTACTTTAACTCAGCAAAAGGTAATTAATCTACCTAGCGACAATATGAGAATAAAAATTAGTTCCCTTAAAAATACTGCCGGAACCCCTTTGAATGCTGCCTTGACTGCTTATATGCAACCAGATGAAGCAGAAACATTATTGGCGGCTTCAGGAGATGAAACATTCATGTCGCAATTAGAATATGAATTTATGGCAGTTGATGGATATTTGTCGGGCTCGCAATTTTTAGCTACGTGGGCTGATGTTGATATGTCAGATTATCCAAAGTTTCTTAGCACTTTTGAGAATCGACATATACACACTCCTTCGGTTGTTCTTCTTAACGAGATATTAGAAAAAAATGATATTGATTACGGTATTGACAATGTTAAGGGATTTCATGATTTCTATATGTCTTCCTTTGTACAAAATGTAATGACATCAATATCCGGAAATGCGGAAGCTTTTACATACGGTGCTCTTTTAGACGAACTGACGCCTGAAGATACTGAATATGTAGTGGCCGCCGGACAAACTGAGGCCCCCGGAGGTACGTCCTATTATGATGCCCAAATTACTGTGACTAATGATGAAGGAGAAGAAGAAACGCGCTCCATTGTAAGTGAAGACAAGATTTTGGGTATAAGCCGTATGCAGTACAATATGGAATCTGCTGGAACACCCGAATTAAATAGAGTGTTCTATCTGGACCCCGTGACCTTTGGAGGAAAATATCTCAATCCGCCTCTGTATATTAAGCCAATGATGAATAAAAGTTGGCTTGGAATGGTGGACGTCATGTTCCCTGGTGAAAGTGCGTGCAAGCCAGCTAAAACAGATGTAGTAACCTTTGAAGACATCGGCGAAAAAATGGAAAAAACCTACCAAAACGTACCGGAAGATCCACGTTTAGGCTCCGATCCTGCTTGCTTCATAGAGATGCCTTACCAGCGTGTGCTGGAGCGTTATTCAGTTGCAGCGATTGAAGGAGTTCTTACTGCAACTATTCGTTCTTATGTAACGTCGCATTTTATAAAATCTTTAGCTACCATGACATACTTTAAGCCAGATTTTGTTAGCAATTTTAGTTCGGCATATATACAGTACATTGTAGAGGACATAGAGCGCGACCTGCGTGATTCGCAGAACGATTTCGCCGAATTTTTCAACCCCTTTAAGGATGAGGAATTCTGGTATTCATTCTTAGAGCAGGGAGTACAACTATATAGTCGACGCGTGGGATCTGATGGAGATATTAAGGATCCTCCTGCGCACATTAGAGCATGTCTTACGCGTCTTAATGATAAGATTGAGCAATATATGGAATTTGCAAAAACACGAAGAGAATGGTCTCAAGAAAACAAAGGTTCCGCCATATTAGATTCAGGATTAGCTAAAATAGCGACAGTTGGGCTCTCGACATTGGGAGAGTCTTATGAAGAATATACCGCAAGAAAAGTATTTGAGTTTGTGCAAGCCACAGAAGAAGATGCGAAGATTATTTTTGGAGAATTAGTAAAAGAACAGGTAGAACATATCGCAGATAAGTTTTTAGAAAATTTAAGCACAATTGATTGGAAACCAACAGTCACCAATCTGGATTATTTCTTTTTACAGACTTATGCTCAGGGAGGTATTGATTTAGATTTAGATAAAGAAATCAAAGAAGAATATTTAGAGCTTCCCGAGGGTAACAACCTTTATACTAGTGGAGGAGAGTTTACAACTCCTCTTGGTAAAGATTACGTAGGTTATTATCATACTCATACGAATGAAGAAGGCAATGTAGTATATATGGAAGGTGAAGAACATATTATCGGAGATCACGATCAGCTTACTCCGGTAGATAGCAAAGTTATTGTACCAATTGGCGACATAGCTGAGTACGATTCGGTTTTTACTTTTGACGCTAATACGCCATTTATAATTGAAAAGTATGTGAAAATTGATGGTGCTAAATATACTTCTGCGGAAGGAAAGCAAAAAATCCAAAGTCTCCCGAGCAATACTAATATTTCTGATCATTATCCCGGCACGATGGAATTGGTCTTCAATGACGGAGGTGCGGCTATAGGATTAACCGGAGAGTTGGGAGTCAGATGTGGTATACAGCTGTCGCTGTTTATCTCTGAAAAATCGATGGCCATGGCAAAATTCATTCAGATGCTGTCGGAAGGGGCTGATGAGATCTCCCCCACTATAGCAGCCACAGTACGGGGGCTCCTAACAACAGCAGGAGTCAACACTGTTTATGAACTTTTAGCTAATAACCCAGGGGTTTTGACCACCTTAGAATCTCTCTTTGAGGACTTTTCAGAAGAAGAATATGAAGAAGACGTAAAACTAGTATTTATAGAAGCCGAGGTCGACGCTTTAGACACTACGGTAGATAAATTCGTAGGCGTTGAGGCTAATAGTAAATTACTACTGTGTCTTATAAATAAATTGGTAGATGATCCTATGTTTCAAATGCTTACGCGATATATATTTCCTTTTAATAAAATTATTTCTTTGTCCGCGATTTACAATGATTTAGGACTCTTGCCTTCTATTGGTCAAATAAGTGTGGGCTTAAATAAAGCAGTTGGAGGCACGACATTAGCAGAGAAGCCCGGTAAATATGTAGAAGTATCGGGTGAAACTTTAGTTCTCAAAGAAGGCGCGATTGGATGGGCCCACCCTCTACAAAGAGATGAGAGTTGGTTTGTTAATGAATATCATAACTGGGATCAAATAGTAATGCGTAGTGTTAAAAAGAGAGCTAAAAAGTTATTTAAGGGACATTATCTAAGCCGAAACTTTGATCCTATTGAAGATGCCAAACGAAACAATCCAGCCCCAGGAGCAGCCTTTTTCAAAACTTTACGAAATGCTTTAAAGCCACTACCGGGAGAGCGATTGCTTCCTAGATGGAAGAAAAAGAATCTCCTTAAAGGAAATCCATTTAATTCGGACGGACAAATTTGCTCGAAAGATAATACTTATTAAAGGAAACATTTACAATGCCATTTGATTTACGCGTCCCTATTGAAAGAAATAATAGTACAACATTTCAACTAGTTGATAACTTCCCTATGCTGGTCAGGCATAAGCTTCGTTGTTTACTGTTAACTCTCCCTGGCGAGAGGGTAATGTACCCCGACTATGGAATAGGAATTCAGCGCTTTTTATTTGAACAAGCGGCCAGGTTTCCAGAATCAGAGATGAGAATATTAATCCAGAGTCAAGTGAATAAATATTTGAGCTTTGTAAATATAATCGGCATTAACATCACCTATAGTGACCTTGAGCCGAATAAAGCCGTTATAAGATTAGAATATGCAATCCCACGTTTAAATTTACGCGATTTAGTGTTGATTACTATTTAAAAGAGAGGATAAAAGATGGCAGATCAGCAAGAAAAAATTATACCCATAGATTACACTCACCGTGAGTTTCAATCCATTAAAAGGGATCTTCTTCAAATCAGTGAGCGGTATTACCCCACAATTGTGCAAGATTTTAGTGAAGGATCGGTTGCCGCAATGCTTATGGATGCGGTAGCTTATGTGGGGGACCAACTATCCTTTTACTTGGATTATAATGTTAATGAGACCTTTTTAGATACTGCCTATGAATATCGCAATATTGTTAGACATGGACAGATCTTGGGATATAGAAGCCCGGGCGCCGGCGCGGCGCACGGATCCATCACTCTCTATATATTAATACCGGCCTCCCCCACAGGGCTCGGTCCCGATACACGCTATTACCCTTTGATTAAGGCAGGTTCGACTTTTGCGAGTACCCAGGGAGTTCAATATACTTTAACAGAGAGTATCGATACCGCAGATCCTGGAAACATAGTAGTTGTAGCTCGAACCGATTCAAGCACCGGCGCACCCACTCATTATGCTGTTAAGGTTACAGGCACCATAATGTCGGGAATCGCGCGCACAAAAACCTATAGAGTTGGAAATTTCCAAAGATATCGAACAATTACACTCCCTAGTGCCAATATATCAGAGATTGTATCAGTTTATGATGGACAAGGAAATGTTTATTACGAAGTACAAAATTTAAGCCAAGACATGATATTTAAAGAAATTTCTAATCCGAACTATGCGTCCGACAATGTTGTGTCTATCTTGAAGCCACAGCTTGTTTCACGGAAATTTGCCCTAAAACGTGCCGCCACTGGACGCACGGTGCTTCAGTTTGGTAGCGGCCAGGCGGCAAATACGTCTTTGGTGGCTACTCCGCAACAAGCAGCAATGGATATTTATGGTAAAGATTATATTAGTGAGACTACTTTTGATCCTACTAACTTGAGTAAGAATGAAATGTATGGCATTGTACCTGAGAACACCACCTTGACCGTGGAATATATTGTGAATGATCCGAGTACACGAAACACCGGCGTTGGCAGCGTAACAAAGGTAAGCAACATAGAATATGAATTCACCAATGAACAGTCGCTGAGCCAAGCAGTTATGGCAGATATAATCTCCTCCGCGGAGGTTTATAATGAATCTCCAATTATGGGTATCGTTACAACTGCCGACTCCACGGACATAAAAGAAAGGATATATGATAGTTTTGCTACTCAAGATCGTTGTGTGACTCAAAGTGATTACGAAAGTATGAGCTATCGTATGCCGGGCCGCTTCGGTAGCATAAAGAGAGTCAGCGCACAGCGCAATCCTAATTCCATGAACCGCAATTTAAATTTGTATGTAATCTCCGAAAATTCTTCAGGTAAATTGCAACTTACCAACGGAACTATTAAAAATAATTTAAAAACTTGGTTAAACTATTATAGAATGATGAACGACAGTATTGATATTTTAGATCCTTATATCATTAACTTTGGAGTAGAATATTCCATGAGATTGAAATCGGGAGCCAATCGATTTACTGCAATGGCCGCCGCGTCGGCCGCTATACAAAAATTGTTTAATTCTGGATTTTACATAGGAGAGCCGATGTATATTAGCGATGTCTATAATGCATTAAAATACGTCCCATCTGTGTTGGATGTATCTGGTATTAAACTTCTAAATCGCAATGGGAGTGATTACTCCAACTCAGTTATTAATATTAACCAAAATCTCAGCCCTGATGGCACCGTATTGATAACGCCTAAAAATGCGATATTAGAGCTTAAATTTCCCACCAAAGACATAATAGGAAAAATTATCTAATGGCGCTTAAAAAATATACGGCAGATGCAGATGCCACTATAGTAAATGCATTTGAGCATAATTTAGAAACTCGCGGAACGGGTGCTAATACTGGAGAAGCGGACGTATTAGAGACTTTCTCTATTTATGGGCGCGCCACAACAAGCTCCGCCGAGCTTTCGCGTATTCTTATAAAGTTTCCGATTGAAGACATCAAGACTGATAGAAATAATGACGTTGTGCCGGCTAGTGGAAACGTGAGTTTTTATTTGCGTGTGTTTAATGCACCTCATTCTAGGACTGTGCCCAGAAATCTCTCTATAGTAGTAATGGCTGTTTCACAATCATGGCAAGAAGGAGTAGGTCTTGATTTAGACAATTACAGCGATTTAACACTAGGAAATACGGGCTGCAATTGGATGTCAGCCTCCAATGAAACTGATGGTTATTGGGTGGATTGCAGCAATGCTGTTCTAGCCGGCGGCTCGTATTTAACAGGATCGGGCGGTATTTCTCCTGGACAAGAGGTGCATATCTTCACTCAAACACTTTCAAAGGGAACTGAAGATATCGAGATAAATATTACTCCATTAGTGGAACAGTGGATAGCTTCTTCTACTGGAAATGGTACTGCCGGCGACGGCTGGCCTAATTATGGGGTAGGTATTCATCTCTCCGAAAGTCAAGAATCTTATGTCTCCGGAACGTTTAATGAAGTGGCTAGGCGTTATGTGGATTTGCCTGATCCGGCTATTTCTGGACAAAGTGTGCTTTATAACCCAAGCGGCTCGACGAAATCATTTTATACTAAAAGATTTTTTGCGCGGGGTACAGAGTTTTTCTTCAAGAAACCGGTGATTGAAGCACGGTGGAATGATATTGTGCGAGATGATCGCGGAGAGTTCTACTACAGCAGTTCGCTCGCCACTGCCCATGATAATCTCAATACAATATATTTTTACAATTATGTTAGGGGACAGCTCAAGGATATTCCCCATTTAGGTGCGGATAAACGAATATATGTTAATATCTTTTCAGGTAATCTTGATAATGATGCTGTTACGGGATCGGGATTACAAGTTTTATCCGCTGATGATTCAGGTGTGGCTGAA
>Ga0163180_10001712_pt1 | contig 12404 bp, 8 predicted proteins | sample AtlANTMetagenome_2_FD_109647 | JGI IMG/M metagenome (GOLD analysis project Ga0163180, IMG submission 109647) | Marine eukaryotic phytoplankton communities from the Atlantic Ocean - Atlantic ANT 4 Metagenome | ecosystem: Environmental > Aquatic > Marine > Oceanic | place: North Atlantic Ocean...
AAAACATACCAATCAACTCCACCGTACCATCATTGGTATGGCCGTCCTGATTATCGAAACTACCAGCTGAAAAGTGCCCGGGGCCGAGTACTTCCGTGCTGAGTAAAGCTGAGGAGTGAACCGTTAGATTGTCCCAGTTGATCTTTAAGTCAGGGGCTTTATCAGAGAGAGCTTCAGGGTTTAACCGCGTCACCTTTGATCGTTTGGAATACCGCGTATCGTGCTTCATGGCGACCGCTACTTGCGCGCCAATACTTGGCCAGTCCTTGCGATTTGGAAGGACTGGTGGAGCCACCGCAGCGCCAACGTCTTCGGGTGGATGACCGGTTAGATTCCAGTATGCGGCCTTTCGGTGATCGCCACTCTTGTGATGTACACTACGGACCAAAGTAAGATGGTGCATCATTTGAGACATCTTGGGGAGATGTTCACAAACCTTTAATCCGGGGATGGTTGTTGAAATGCGGCTAAACTCTCCGCGTATTTCGCTACCAGCGTTTGGCTTCATATCGAAAGTATCGATATGGCTCATGCCACCCCATGAAAACATGACAATGACGCTGCGCGCGCGACCAAACGAATTCCCAGCGGCAGCACTTAGCCCTGTCGGAATTGTTCCCAGTCCGCTTAATACTGTGCCAGATAGCCCAAGCTGGAGGCTATTACTCATAAAAGCGCGGCGGTTGTATTCTTGGTGGGACATGGCTGTGATATCTATTATATCGACATTGCGATTAAGTCTGTAGAGCAAAGTTTCTGGTCAGTTTGTATGGCAAGCTGGCGGTACAATAGTAGCAACAGTAAATCTACGACTGATATAGTGAGTTCGATCGTGAAACATCCCATTCTCTGGCTTTGTGGCCTTCTATTCGCCTTGTGTATTAGTCCTTCAGTATCAGCACAGGAGCTGCCTGCATACGACTCACATCTAGATCTGACTTACTTTCTTGATAACGACGGCAACAAGACTCAGATCTCAAGTGTAAATGATTGGCGACACCGCAGACACCACATCTTGGCACATATGCAAACGGTGATGGGAAAGCTCCCGAGGCCTGAGCAGAAAGTGCCGTTGTCCATTAAAGTCATAAAAACCGAGCGAGGGAAACACTACAAGCGTTCACTGATCTCGTATCACACAGACGACGAAGGTCGGCGAGTGCATGCATATTTACTGGTGCCGAATGACATTCAAAAGAATGAGGCCCGGGCGGGTGTTTTGTGCCTACATCAAACGACAGGTATCGGAAAAGAGGAGCCCACCGGATTAGGTGGAAATCCAAATCTGCACTATGCACATCATCTGGCCGAACGAGGGTTTGTGACGTTGGCGCCGGACTATCCATCCTTTGGAGATTATTCCTATGAGTTTCCTGCCGCGGACGGGTATGTCAGCGGCACGATGAAAGCCATATACGATAACATTCGAGCTATCGATCTTCTAAGCGCTTTACCGGAGGTCGACGCAGACCGAATTGGCTGTATCGGACATTCACTTGGTGGTCACAACACGATGTTTACGGCGGCCTTTGATATCCGAATCAAAGCCTTAGTGTCCAACTGTGGTTTCACTCGGTTTCACAAGTACTATGAAGGACGCCTGAAAGGCTGGACGAGTAATCGCTATATGCCACTTATCAACGATGTTTACACGAACAATCCCGACAAGGTACCGTTTGATTTTCCGGAGATCATAGGCTGTTTTGCACCGCGAGCCTTCCTCGCAAGTGCACCGGTGCGTGACGGGAATTTTGAAGTAAGTGGTGTGAGGGATAGCATTAGGATCGCGTCGAGTGTCTACGAGCTACTTGGTGTGCCTGAAAAGCTGCAGGCCATTTATCCTGACTCAGCCCATGACTTCCCTACCGAGGCACGCGATACCGCGTACAAGTTTCTGGAGCAGCACCTAAATAACGAATCCGCACAGTAATCACTGACCGCAGATGGGCTATACCAACCCTTCGATTGGATCGCTGTGGTAGATCTGGTGTGGCCTGTTGAAGTCGTCGTACCACGCTGCCGTCGGAGGAATTCCAAGTGCCTGGTAAATCGATGCGGCCATTTTTTCCGGAGTTTGCGGCGCATCGCTTGGGAATCGCCCCTGACGATCTGACGCACCAATCACATTCCCACCTCGTACGCCACCGCCTGCAAACCACACTGTCTGAACAGCTCCCCAGTGATCCCTGCCTGCCGTCTCGTAATACTGCGCAAGTAGCGTGATCTCCGGAGTCCTGCCAAATTCACCGGCCATGACGATCAGCGTGTCATCCAATTCGCCAGTGCTTTCCAGATCATCCAGCAACGCAGAAAGGGCCTTGTCAGTGGGCGGTAACAACTTGTCTTTTAAATGCGGAAAGGCATTGCCATGCGTATCCCAAGCTTCGTCGTTGCCAAGGTTTACCTGGACCATGTTCACGCCCGCGGAAACTAATCGTCTGGCCATTAACAACGACCAGCCAAATGCATTCTTGCCGTACTTTTCCTGTATCGCATCATCAGCATTGGTTACATCCAATGCGGCGTGTACTCGTTCATCAGTGAGCATGCCAATTGCATTTTGCCGAAACTTGTCAAACATCTCGGTTTGAGCAAAGTTATCAAGCTGACGACGTTGGTCATTCAGCGTTTGTCGCAGATTCAATAGCCCATCAACGCGGCTTCTGGTGAGCCCGTGTGGAAGCGATAGATTTGGTGCTTGGAATTTACGTTCCAGATCATTTCCGCGTTCCTGGTGGTCAAATGTGTATTCCGGAAACGCACCGTAAGATGTTCGGTGATAGGAAGCTGCTTCGATAAACCAGGGATTCCTATGGCTGCCCATTTTGCCTGCGAACTGACCTGGAATAACACGACCGGAATAATGCACCAACCGTTCAGGTAGTACAGCCACTGGTGGCAAGTTGTTTCGCGGTTCCAATTGGGAATTGGCAATGGCGGCGATGCAAGGATCATCGGTGTCCTGTGGAAGGCCGCCGTTAAACCCGGTTGGAGCATTACTGCGCCCAGTCAACATAATGTGGTGACCTAGGGAATGCTCGTTTGAGCGGTGCGTAAGTGAACGGCAAATAGCCCACTTCTCACTGCGTTTTGCAAGCTCGGGTAGATGCTCACAAATTTGTAGGCCGGGAGTAGCGGTTGGAATCGGATTGAATTCACCACGGATATTGTCCGGCGCATCAGGTTTCATGTCGAAACTGTCATGCTGTGAAAGCCCACCAGACAGGAAGATGTAGATCACGTTCTTGGCGCTACCGGCGCGATGTGTTTTTCCTTCTTGTACAGGCGCGGCGCGTAAGGCATCGACGTGATTCATGCCGAGACCAAGAATACCGACAGATCCAGCTTGAATAGCTGTTCGGCGCGAAATCTTTTGTGGATGGTGGTGCATGTGTGTTTGACATGAAAAAGTGTAAGTTGCCTAACGACGCTCTAACTATATTATCAGTCTAAAGGATACGCCATCGCCATAGCAAATCTGGGGGATACGGTGGTTTACCTCGCGTTTCCCGAAATGCTACTGCATCTCAAGGGAATCGATAATTGCCTACGAGCGTCTGATAGATGACTCTATTGCCAGCGTTGTATCGATCTTCATCAGTGCAGCAGAGTTTTTGGTGATCCTGGCTTCCCTTAGAAAACGAATGGGTGAACGCTCTTCATTGGATTCGATCAGTTCTTTCAGCGCGACATCAGTATCGCGTCACAGATCTTTAGCAACCCAAACTCGGCCAGTAGAGTGAATCAAGCGTGTGAGGTGTCGTTAAGCAAAAATATCATTGGCAACGGCGCCATGGACGTCTGTAAGTCGGAAGTCCCTTCCGGCATAGTGATATGTGAGTTGTTCGTGATCCAGTCCCATCAGGTGCAGAATAGTTGCATGTAGATCATGAATCGTCATGCGGTCTTCTATTGCATAATAACCAAAATCATCAGTCTTACCGTAACGAAACCCCCCTTTGACCCCTGCTCCGGCCATGAACATCGTAAACCCATCGCTATGATGATCTCGTCCAATGGTTGCCATGTTACCTTGTTGCGAAGTTGGAGTTCTGCCAAACTCACCGCCCCACAGGACGAGCGTGTCGTCAAGAAGTCCACGTTGCTTAAGATCCTGGATGAAGCCGGTTATAGGCAAGTCGATCTGCGCGACGTTGATCTCGTGTCCCTTTTTGATGTGGCTATGTTGATCCCACTGCTCATTGTTAAAAGGCAACGAATGTGCATGGCTTACCTGGATAAAGCGGACGCCTCGCTCTGCGAATCGACGTGCAAGTAGCAGCATTTGTCCCATATTTGAGGTAGCCGGGTTATCCAGGCCATACAAGGATTGTGTTTCCTTCGACTCACGGCTCAGATCTGTTGCTTCTGGTGCAGCTGTCTGCATTCTAAATGCCATTTCAAAGGACTCGATACGTGCTTCCAACTCGCTGTTAGGGCCAGTGCCATTGCGGTATCGCTCATTGAGCTCCTTAAGATGATTCAACATTGCCCGTTGTTGTTTAGACGATAGGAACTGATTTGTTAAATACGGGAACCGTGCATCCTTTACCAGTGTGTTGGGATAGCCTGGTGCACCAAGCGGTACTCCTTGATGAATTGATGGGAGAAAGGCTGTGCCATAATTGTCGACGCCGCCGTGCAAACTGGTCGGACATATCGTAATGAAGCTTGGCAGGTTCAGGTTTTCCGTCCCCAGGCCATAACTAATCCAGGAGCCAATGCTTGGGCGCAATGTAGCTTCGGCGCCGGTGAATAGCTTCATACACGCGCCGCCGTGGGCGATATTGGTATCACACAACCCATGAAGCATACATAGATCATCAGCTACCTTGGGCAAATGCTGCCAAAGCTCACTCATTGGAATGCCTGATTTGCCAGTCGGTCGGAATCTCCACGGGGATTTCAAGAGATTGCCACGGTTTGCGAATTTCACTCGCGTGCGCTCAAAGGGTGGTTCCTTTCCGTCGTGCTTGTCGACCATCGGTTTGGGGTCAAACAAATCGATATGCGACGGCCCACCGTGCATAAATAGAAAGATGATTCTCTTTGCACGCGGTACAAAGTGCGGCTGCTGTGCGGACAGCGGATGTCGTGACGTTTGAGCACTGCCTTGTTCTGCAAGCATCGCATTTAACGCAAGTCCACCAAACCCAACGCACCATTGGTTTAGCAGTGAACGACGGTGGATTTTAGAATGGGGTTGCATGGTTTGGTATCAATGGTGGAGTTAGCACGCCTCAGTCGAGATAAATGAACTCGTTGGCAATTAACATGGAGTGGCATACGGCCGTCCATGCTGTCAGTGGATTGTCCGGCCGATCGCCGGTTGCCCCATCTGCAGTAAGGAAAAACGTCCGAGTACTAGCCAGCTCGGCATTAATTGGCGGTCGGTTATAACATCGTAGAAACAACCAGTTGATTTGCTCTTCAAGGCTGCTTCCGCCATGTTGGATAACGAGGCGAGCGAGTGCCTGAGCGTAATCGTGAATAACCGGATTGTTAATCAGGTACATTGCCTGTGTCGGTACTGTGGTGGTTACTCGGTTACCTTCCGGTGCAGCTGGGTTCGGGAAATCGAATACCGTTAGCATCTCAAAGACATTCGTGCGTACGACAGGTAGATACACACTTCTCTTTTGAGACGTCTCATAGATTTTGCGATTGCCCGCAAGGCCATCAACGGAGGGGCTAAGGGTAGCGATACCGCCAAGTACTTCTCCACTCGGTTTAGTGTCGAGTTTTCCGCTGATCATCAGTAACGAATCGCGTATCGCTTCTGCTTCAAGGCGTCGTGGTTGCCATCTCCAGTAGTTTAAATTACCAGGGTCCATTGCCGTGTTTAGCTTGGAGTATTCACCAGACATTTGAAATGTCTTACTACTGATTATGTAACGGTGTAATTGTTTGAGTGACCAGTTGTGTTTGATCAAATACTCGGCAAGGTGGTCTAGCAGCTGCGGATGGGATGGTTGTGTGCCGGACAGGCCGAAGTTTTCTGTACTGTCTACAAGAGGACGCCCAAAGTGCCAACGCCAAACGCGGTTGGCAATTACACGGGCAGTTAATGGGTTTTCCTCAGAAGCAATACTTTGGGCCCATCGCAGGCGTCCACTAGCTTCTGTTGGATACGGTGCCTGGTCCGTGCCCTCGACGATTTGCAGAAATCTTCTTGGAACCACATCGCCATGGCTTAGATGATTGCCCCGAATGAAAACTGGACTGTCCTGAGTCTCGCCATCTTGAACTGCCATCACCTGTAGTTTGGGTGCTTCGCTTAACTGTTTATTGACTTCTTGCAGGTCGGCATCTAGCGCGTCGAATTCGTCCAGCGCTGCCTCTGAAAGCTCGCTGCGGCTGGCACGCCTGTTGATTCGATCCTTGAGATCGCCGCTCGCATTGTTGGTGAGTATGGCGATAAGGTCTTCCGGTAGAGAATCAGCCGTCCCATGCAAGAAATGCGCAAGTGGTTCATTCGATTTGGAGACGATATTTGCTACATCGATCCAGCGCTGCAGTACATGGGGTTTAAGCATCTGTTGCTCAATCGCAACTTTAAGATCCGAGTCTGGGTCACCTGCCTTGGCAGAGACTAACTGGATTTTGTCGATGTGCGAAACCGCACCTTCACGTTCCAGGCGAATGCGATGTGGTTCTGCTGACAAGTTGAGCTCTATCTCGTCGTGCCACTTCTGAAACTGGTGCGTCCAACCTCCAGTCGTGGCACTGACTGCATCCTCCTTGATCAGTTTGTCGTCAACGAACAGTCGCATTGGGCGGGAATCCAACGCAGCATAACGGATTCGCAATTGCTGTTTGCCGCTTGCACGCGGTGTTAGGTTGTATTCAACAAAGTAGGTCGATTGTCCGGTCGGCGGATCTGAGATGTAGGTGACATCACCACTTGTAAATGCCTTAATGTTTCCCGCATCAAATGCCTCGGCTTCTTTCAACGGAAGATTGAAATCATCAATGCGTGCGAAAGCAACTTTATCCACATGCGCCATCAATCGCGGGACTTCGAAAGCGATTGTGTTGATCCCTTCCTTTAGTTCGTAACGGCCGGACACGTGCCACTTTTGATTGTCTGGATACCAGCCTCCTGTTGTTTGCGCCAAGGCATCGGTTGAGACCTGTTCGCCGTTAATGGATAAGGTCGCGGGGCGTGATTCCTTTGCTGCATATCGAAATTCAAGTTGATAGGTACCTGCCGCGGTTGCGTCGTAGTCATATTCAACCCAAATGCGTTCGTTGGTTCCTTTGTCCGCGATGATTCCGATTTCTTCGCCATAACCGTCTGTCTCGATACCGGCAAATCCGCGATCGAATTGCTCCGCTTCGATGATTGTGATCAAGTCACCAGCGTTATCGCTGGCGATTGCCGCGGCACTTGCCGGATTTGTGTTTGCTTTGTCCAGATTAATAAGGACTTCTGGTGCAATCTGAGTTTTCCAATGTCGAAATGCCTTGGGTAAGACACTGAAATACCGGGTCGCATGATCTATCGCTTCCTGGCCAAGTTTTAGCCCTTGTTCTTGCGCGAGATTGTTGAGCTTAACTTCGATTTCCCGTTTGTTTTGAAGGATTCCAGAGGCAGCGGGATTCTCAAGATCCCGTGTTGTTAGGTCTGTACTCCGTAATACGCCAGCCAAGGCGTAGTAATCTTCGGTTGGAATGGGATCGAATTTGTGGTCATGGCATCGTGCACAGGCAATCGTTGTTGCTAGAAATGTCCGCCCTATCGTATCGATTTGCTCATCAATAATGTCGGCACGCTTCTTTTCCTGATCCTGCTCCGCATCGATTTTGATTCCGAGCGCCAAAAACGTCGTTGCTATTATGTGACGATTATCCCTCGCAAGATCGTCTGAAGGGGGAAGTAAGTCTCCGGCGAGTTGCTCAACAATGAAGTCGTTAAATGGAGTGTCTCGATTAAAAGCATCAATAACATAATTGCGGTAGTGCCATGCAAGTGGATATGGCTTGTTCTCGTCCGCTCCGTTGGAGTCCGCATATCTAGCTACGTCCAACCAATGCCGTCCCCACCGTTCTCCATATTGAACGTTTGCGAGTAGGTCGTCCGCCAACTTTGCGTATTCTTGCTGGGATAGTGTTTCCTGGTGTTTCTGGACATGCGATAGCGATGGTGGCAATCCAGTAAGCGTGTAACTGAGTCGTCGTAATCGCTGGATGGCCGTTGCCTGATCCGGAGGTGTTAAACCTTCCTGTTCTAATCGTGCAAGAATATACGTGTCGATGTCATTGTGTGGCCATTTGTCGTCATGTACCTCAGGTAATGTGGCATTCAAAGGCTGATACGCCCAGTGTTTCCGCGCAGATTGAAAGTCTAGCTTTTTCTTCGCGACAGGAGCCGCAGACCTAAATGAGTCAGGTACGACAGCCCCATCCTCTATCCATTTTGTTATGTTGTCGCGGAGGCTTTGTTGCAGTTGCCCTTTAGGAGGCATTTTGAAGTCATCGTAATTTAGCGCTGAGAGGATTAAGCTCTCAGCAGGCCTTCCCGGTGTAATGGCTGCTCCGGAATCTCCTCCGCGGAGCATTCCTTCAAGGCTATCGAGGCGTAAACTTCCTTTAATCGACTTGGCCTGTTGGCTGTGGCACGCGAAGCAGTGTTGAATTAACACTGGGCGCACTTTCGACTCGAAAAAATCTACCAAATCCTTTTCGTCAGCGCGTACAGTCACCGTTGTTGCCAATAGCAAAACGAAAATGAACAGATTGCGCATGGTGTGCTTGCAGTTATTAAGGACCAACTCCAGGAGGTGAATTACCATCCAGCGGAGTCTATGGCGTATCGCAGTACCTTTTCATCGCTCACCTCGATTCCAAGCCCAGGTTTGTCTGAAACGGCAAGGTGGCCCGACTCGATCTCAAATGGTGTTTCAAGGATGTCATCAAGTAGGCCGTAGTACGTTGTATCGTTACCTAGTGTGTAGGATGCGCCGGAGGCGGCGACATGAATCATGGCCGCGGTTTTCGGGCCAAGGTCGTGTCCGCAATGCATGATGCATGGAATGTTGGCCGCCTCGCACAAGTGGCCAATTTGTACACACGGCAGGATGCCGCCAGCGATGTGAGTGTCCGGTAGTAAAAAGTCAGCAGCGTTTGCCTTAAGAATCTCTACAACGGAATCCGGTTCGACCACACTTTCATTTAGGGCGATAGGCGTTGTAGTCTGTTGCTTGAGCCAATGTGCGTCTGACAGAGGCTCAGCCATGATGGGTTGTTCTAGATACTGCAATTCATAGGGCTCAAGTGCAGTTGCTAACTGAGCGGCCTCTTCAGGGCTGTAGGCACGGTTGGGATCGATGCGTATTTGCAGCTTGTCACCGACTGCATCCCGAATACCGCGTACCATGTCGAGGTCTTCCTGGATGTCACTTCCAGCTTTGGTTTTCACAGTGGTGAATCCCATGTCCACGTACTGGCTACAGATTTGACCGGCTTCTTCGTATGATTTGATTCCCATACACGCAGCCAACTCAACGCGATCTTTCAAGGCACCGCCTAGTAGTGTAGCCACCGGTAAACCAGTTTGTTTCCCCCACATATCCCACATCGCCAATTCAATGCCGGAAAACAGGCGTTTCTCAAGCGTACATTCCTGATGGTAAAGTTGGATGTTGCTTGCATCGCGACCATCTACAAATGGCAATGCTGATTCATACATTGCGTTGTCAGAGAGGTCTGGCAGGAAATTCGCATTGAATTCACCCCACCCGATAATGCCATTGTTAGCTTCAAGGCGAACGATGCCGCTAACGGTGGTGTCACTGGTGCGAATGTGTGAACGGTACGGCTTAATCGGGGGCTTTTGACCAATTTCAACAAGCGCAACCTTGATGGAATTGATGATCATATTTCCCAGCCCTTTCTGTACTCTTTCGACAGCATTCCGTTAGCTTGGTCGTTATTGGTAATTTTGAATCGTTTGGGGTTAAACTCGATTTCGTCGCCAACTCGATAGGCGATGTTTCCAAGCAGTACGATTTCCGTAAATGGACCGGCGTATTCGAAATTGCTTCCTGTGCGTGAACCTGTTTTGCATGCATTAATCCACTGCGCATGGTGGCCTGGGGAATCCGGTAAATACTGATCGGGTGCCTTAAATTCTGAATCCTTGTCATTGAGCGTCACCACCGGATGTTGGCCGTGGGCACAGGCGATTGTTCCTTTTTCGCCAATGAACAAAGACCCATTCATCGGTAGCGATGACGCAATGGACTCAGGTACTTTGGCTTCTCCTTCGTACCAGTAGACATCCACCGGTGCATAGTCCTTCCGTTGACCGAATGAGAATTTGGTAATCATCCACGTCGGCGCGCTGTGAGGGTTTGGCGTGGGGCCTTCGCTGCTGACTTTGACCACACCACCAAGCTTTAGTCCCCAGTAGGTCGGATCCATCAGGTGAATTGCCATGTCACCTACCGCGCCGCATCCAAAGTCCCACCATCCGCGCCATTTAAACGGCAGATACGCAGAGTGGTATGGTCGCTGTTTTGCAGGACCCAGCCACGTATCCCATTCGATGTTGGATGGTATGGCTTCGCTTTTTGCGGGGCGATCCATTCCCTGTGGCCACCACTGGCCTGGGCGATCCGTGATAATGTGAACTTCACTAACCTGCCCGACCGCCTTGGTCTCCAATAATTCGACTAATCGCAAGTAACCGGGATGCTCATGGTTTTGCGTACCCATTTGTGTTGCGAGCTTCATTTTCTTTGTTAGTTGCGTTATGACGCGAGCTTCTTCAACGGTGTGCGTCAGTGGCTTTTCACAATAAACATGCTTTCCGGATCTGAGTGCACGAACAGTTGCTGGCGCATGTTGATGATCCGGAGTTGCGATGACAACCGCATCGATATCATTACGGTCGATCAGTTTGCGATAGTCGGTATATTGGTCTGCATTTGGGTGACGCTGCCCTGCACCGGTGAGGCGATTCTTATCTGTGTCACAGAGTGCCACGACATTTTCACCACCCATGGCTGCTAAGTCTGCAGCACCTCGTCCGCCAACTCCAATGACACCTACATTTAAGCGTTCATTGGCGCCTTTCGCACTTGATGGCAGGAACATCGGTGCCGTACCGGTTAACGCGGATGCCGCCAAAAAAGAACGACGTGATAAGTTATTTTTCTTGGCCATCATGAGGTCCTTCTGTTTGTTCTTGCTTGATTTGGTTAGCCAGCAGTTTATTTACATGCGGCAATACGTCGTGCTCATACGTAAACTCACCGCTGTTGTCATCTGGGAACGTCTTGGCAACCGCTCCACTTTGGTCGTAAATAATGACGGTTGGTAGGGCATATGAATTCACTTTCTTAAGCACTGTTTCATCGCTATCTTTGGAGATGAAGTTTTTCACCAAGCCGACTTTGTTGGTTTCTGTTCCATTTATGCGGTTTAGAAAGGCATCTGCTTCTGCCTGCTGTTGTTCGACACTGTCATCTTCCGCGCCTGTGTAATTCAGGTTTACAGAAATGCACTTAACGTGATCACGATTTTCAGATTGTAGGTTTACCAGGTTTGGAAACTCCCGCATGCACGGTGGGCAGAAGTTGGACCACAGATCGACGACAACGACCTTGCCTGCATGTTTACTGATTTCGTTTTCTATTTCTTCCCAGCTGGCAGGTGTCGTCGTCAATTTTGGGCCGGAACAACCGAATGTCGTGACCAGCAATAACAATGGCATAAGTTTGTACGAGTGGGTGAGTATCGTCATGCGTCTTAATTTGTCGCTTATTGCAGAATTGAGTTTACGTTTTCTGTGATGTTATGTACGTCGTCTGCTGACAGTGCCTCTTTGTCAGTTGCGTAGTTTGCTCGAATCTCCAGACCTCGCCAAAACAGCACAGTGAACGAGGCTTTCTTTGCGATCTTATAGTTAGCCGGTCCCGCTGAACCGTTGTAAACCGTTAGCGGCACATTTCGAATCTTATGTTTCTTCCCAAACTGTTTAAGTGTGGCTTCGGCCGCTACGGTATCCTTTGCCAGAAGGCACAGAAAGGCGCGTAACTGGCTGCCGGAGTTACCCTCGACGAGGTTGTCTACTTTCTTGACCAAACTGGCCAAAGAGTCGCTGGTCTCGCGAACAAAGATCGCGATAACCGGGCGACCACCAAAGACTCACCTATAGCATACGGTTTTGCCTTTGTGTGGTCCCGTCAAATCAGTGACGTCAAAAGCATCGGCAAAGTCACCGACAGGCAACCCGGATGTGACGTCACCGCATAAGTGTGATGTCATCAGTGCAGTTGCAATTATCGCAAACATTGCAGGCGTGCGATTGTTCATATGAATGGCTCTATATTCGATAATTTGCGAACTCCGTCACACAATAAGCGCGTGATTTTGCGGAGTCCCATGGAGTAACTTAT
>Ga0163180_10001715_pt1 | contig 12392 bp, 14 predicted proteins | sample AtlANTMetagenome_2_FD_109647 | JGI IMG/M metagenome (GOLD analysis project Ga0163180, IMG submission 109647) | Marine eukaryotic phytoplankton communities from the Atlantic Ocean - Atlantic ANT 4 Metagenome | ecosystem: Environmental > Aquatic > Marine > Oceanic | place: North Atlantic Ocean...
TTATTGGGATAAAAACAAAAACTAAAGACAAACAATTTCGCTATGAAGGTGAAACAGATGGGTGCTTCTTTGGACAGCATCTATTTCGGAAGGCTGGTAAACAAGTCGTTATTACAGAAGGCGAACTTGACGCTGCTACGTGTAGGGAGGCACTCCCAAACTGGGAGATGGTCAGCCTGCCAAATGGAGCAGCAGGAGCCAAAAAATCAATCCAAAAAAATTTGGAGTGGTTACAGAATTGGCAAAATGTTGTTCTCTTCTTTGATGGCGATGAAGCAGGCCGTAAGGCGGCTCAGGAGGCGGCCAGTGTCCTTCCTCCTGGCAAAGTTAAGATCGCTGATCTCAAAGGCTATAAGGACCCTTCAGAGGCTTGCCAAGACGACAATTTACAGGCGGTTCGTGAGGCTATTTGGAACGCACAACCGTTCCGGCCTGATGGAATCGTAGATGGTAAATCATTACTTTCACTTGTAGTAGAACCACAACAACCTTGTGTACATGAATACCCATTCAACGGCTTACAAGAACTGCTTCACGGAATCCGATACGGAGAACTTGTCACGATCACTGCAGGAAGCGGTATTGGAAAGTCCTCATTCTGCCGGGACATTGCGGCTCGTCTACTTCAGAAAGGAGAACGAGTCGGTTACCTGGCTTTGGAGGAATCAAATCGACGGACTGCCCTTGGATTGATGAGTGCTGCCTGTGGAAAAGCTTTCCACTTAGGTGAGCAATCACATGAAGAACTTACAGATGCGTTTGATCTGACGTTAGCTAATTGGAACCTCTATCTTTTTGATGGGTTTGGTTCTTACGATCCTGATGTTATTTATAACCGAATTGAGTATCTTGCTTCTGGTTTAGATTGCAAGATCATATTCCTTGATCATTTGTCCATCCTGCTATCTGGATTGGATGGAGATGAGCGAAGAATGATCGATACAACAATGACCCGCTTGCGTTCACTTGTTGAACGTACAGGTATTTCATTGTTTCTAGTTTCACATTTACGTAGACCTCAAGGTGACAAAGGACATGAAGATGGAGCAAAAGTATCACTTGGACAGTTGCGAGGAAGTCACAGCATTGCACAAATATCTGACGCAGTTATTGGACTCGAACGAGATCAGCAGAGTGGACCTGAACACACTGATACGACTGTGCGAATTATCAAGAACCGCTATTCAGGGGAAACTGGCGTCGCGTGTTCGCTGACATACAACAAAGACACTTGTAAATTCAATGAAACTAAAGCATTCAACGCCGAAGAAGACTTTTAAGCGTCCTAATCCGCCTACTCCTGAGATGGTAAAGCGTGCACAATTTATAGACAAAACTTACATTTGGAAAAATGCTGGTGTTCGATCTAGAGACCGACGGTCTTCTAAATGATGTTACCTGTATCCACTGTCTGGTCATCTACGACTCAGAAGCTGATCAAACGTATACGTATAACGATCAAGGTAGTGAAGAACCAATTGTCCGTGGTGTTCAGGTACTGGAAGGTGCTGAGATTATTGCTGGTCACAACGTTCTTGCTTACGACATTCCAGTTATCAAAAAAATCTACCCGTGGTTTGATTGCACAGCCTTAGTTGTAGACACTCTTTTGTTGTCACGTCTGTATCACACAGACATGCTTAAAAGAGATCAAGTCCGCAACGTTCATCACATGCCTATACAGCTGTATGGCCGCCACTCACTTGAATCCTACGGTCACAGACTAGGTGAATACAAAGGTGAGTTTGGTAAGACCACAGACTGGAAAGACTGGTCACAAGCTATGCAGGACTACTGCAAACAAGACGTAAAAGTAACAACAAAACTATGCGACCACTTCCACCCCTACCTGAGTGGGTTGCGTTAGAGCACACCGTAGCAAAAATCCTAAGTGAACAAGAAAGACACGGCTGGTATTTCAATGAACGGGCTGCATGGCAACTTACATCGGCTCTCCAACAAGAACTTCAAGACCTTGAAAAAATACTTCGCGAAAGACACCCTTACGTCGGAGGAGCTGAATTCACTCCAAAGCGAAATAACAAGACTAGCGGCTACATCGAAGGTGCAACCTTCACTCGATTAAAAGAACTAAGCCCATCATCAAGAGATCACATCGCATGGATATTAACAACATTCTATGGTTGGACGCCGACCCATTTTGCACAACGTACTGGGAAGCCAGTTGTCGACGAAGTTATTCTGACAGAGATTGGGTCAGAGATTTCTATGATGTTTGCGAGATGTTTGACGGTAACGAAAATGCTTGGGATGTTGTCGAACGGCGTGAACGCATGGCTCAAGCTGAGTACGACATCTAGTCGTGTACATCACCATTGTTCAGTTGCAACTTACACCCATAGATGTGCTCACCGAAATCCAAACCTAGCCCAAGTACCTTCTGATCATGAATACAGACAACTCTTTACGGCAACACCTGGTCAAGTTATGGTGGGTGCCGATCTTAGCGGCATCGAGCTTCGGATGCTCGGCCATTACATCGCTAAATATGATGCGGGACGCTTCGGAGAAATTCTCCTCAACGGAGACATCCATCAAGTCAACGCTGACCGAATTGGAATCAGCCGGAGACAAGTTAAAACAATTACCTACGCCTTCCTCTATGGAGCTGGTGACGCCAAAATTGGACATTCCTTCGATGCTCAACTAAGTGATGAGAAGGCTAAAAAGAAAGGTAAGGAGATTCGTACAGCGTTTGTTGCTGCTATTGACGGACTTGCAGATCTACTTGAAGCCGTTAAGAAAAGAGGCCAACAAGGTTTCGTCTATTCACTTGATAAACGGAAAATTTTGCTTGACTCCCCACACAAATCGCTTAACTATTTACTACAATCTGGAGCCGGAGTCATCGCAAAGCGATGGATGGTAATCAACCAGGAAACAATTAAACAAACAAAGCTGTGTTGCTCGCAGCTTGCATTTATACATGACGAACTACAATTTGAATGCGAACCAAGAGACGCAGAAGATCTATCAACATCCTTGGTATATTGCGCAGCAGCGGCTGGCGAGTACTACAACCTCAGAGTCCCAGTCGCGGCAGAAGCAAAGATCGGACAAAACTGGGCGGAGGTCCATTGAATGAAACTATTGGTAGACGCGGACTTTATCGTTTATAAGTCCTGTGCTGCCGCTGAAACAGAAATAGATTGGGGTGATGATGTCATCCTTGTCACCAGTAAATTTAGCGAAGCCTACAAAAATGTTCTAAAAGAACTATATAGAATTAGAAACGAGTTCATGTGGGATACTCCTGAACTTATATTGTTCTTCAGTGACGCAAAGAATTTTAGGAAGAAAATTTTTCCTAGTTATAAAGGTCATCGAAATCGTAAGAAGCCGTGTGGTTACCGCCGCGCTATTGAAGAACTAAAAAAAGAATACGAAGTTATCAGGATGTATGAGCTGGAAGCTGATGATGCTATGGGTATCTACGCTACAGCCAACCCCGGTAACATTATTGTCAGTCCAGATAAAGACATGCGCCAGATACCTGGTCGTGTCTACAACCTAGACGAAACGATTCACGTCACACCAGAAGAAGGTGCCAAGTGGCATCTGATTCAGACGCTAGCCGGTGATCAAACAGATGGTTACGGCGGTGTACCTGGCATTGGTGTGAAGCGTGCAGTGGCTTTGTTTGAAGAAGATGGATACAGCTGGGAGACAGTTGTTAAAACCTTCGCAAGTAAAGATCTCAATGAAGAGACTGCATTGATGAACGCACGTCTCGCACGAATCCTTACCAGTGAAGACTATGACCCAATCAACAGAGCCGTTATTCCTTGGACCCCCGCCGCCTGTTATCGAATTGACGATGGAGCAGCAGTTTAAGATGAGAAAGATTGATGACTACCTAGCTATGGCAAGTAAGGAAGATATCATCACTGTCTTTGTAGCCTTACAAAGGCAGAACTTTATTCTATCAAATACCGTAAGCAACTTAGTCAAACAATGGCCGATTCACCCAGACATTACACCCGCGGATCTATAGAAGTATGGGACTTCATAAGAGATCAGGGGCTTAATTATTTTAGAGGCAATGCTATTAAATATGTATGCAGAGCCGGTTTCAAAAGTGTTTACACAGAGATTGAAGACCTTAAAAAGGCTATCCATTATCTTGAAAATGAACTCCACTACATTACATTGCAGAACGAAGAGTCTGAGCGATCAAGCGATCGAGTTCCGTACAGCGTATGGGATCCAGAACAGCATGGCGAACCGGACTATGCAACGGGATTTGATCGCTGAAGAGTATCTTGAATTCAGACATTCAATGCGTGAAGGCTTTGAGCAAGAGCTTAAAGAGCTAGCAGATTTAGTTTATGTCTGCTTTCAATACGCTGAGAATATGGAATGGGATCTAGAGGAAGCACTTGATCGTGTCCATAAATCAAACCTGTCCAAGCTTGGTTTGGACGGTAAACCCATCCGCCGTGAAGACGGCAAGGTCATGAAAGGACCTAATTATCAACCACCTAATCTACGCGATCTTGTTAATGCCTGATATTATTTCTAGAACTGGACGTGTTCAATCTTGGATCGAAGATCCCAATGGACGCCTCCCTGTCAGCTGCACCGTCTACGTGTGCGAAGACAGTATGGAGGGACCAGAAGGGATTGAGGCCAGCTGGCGCTTCGCCAGTCACGCCCTCAGAAACGGAGCAGGTGTTGCCATCCACCTCTCAAAACTACGACCGAAAGGACATGATAATGGCGAAGGGCTTATTGCCTCTGGTCCTGTGTCATTCGGAAAGATTTATTCAACTATGAATGAGATTCTTCGACGGGGTGGGCGTTATAAGAACGGTGCAATAGTGCTGCATCTTGACGCTAATCATGACGACATCGAAGAGTTCATCAATACTCCACGTGAACAACTACCTTGGGTCAAACGTTGTGTTGATATGACACCAGAGTGGTGGGAAGACATGGATGTAATTACACGTAGCAAGCTTCTGAATGCAATGAAGCGTGGTGATGTGTGGCTCAATAAAGTTAAATACGACAACGAAGGAGAACGTATTTATGGAAACGTCTGCCTTGAAGTTTACCTGCGCTCACGCGGAACGTGCTTGTTGCAACATATCAACCTCGCTGCGTGTGAATTCGACACAATCTATGACGCTTTCCTTCAGGGTATGCAGGAGTTGTGTGGCCTCCACGCTCGTACTGGCGTCGGAGATAGCGGGGAGTACCAATCACCTAAAACAGACAGACAAGTTGGACTCGGGATGCTGGGTCTTGCAAACTTACTACGACGATATGGAATCACCTACAAGCAATTCGGTGCAGCACTCCAGCAATACAACAACGGAGAGCTAAAGGCATCACCTGCGTTTGTACTTGCAGAGAAGCTAGCTGCTGGCATCCAGGGAGCCTCTCAAGTTGCTCGTGCACACAATATGGTCAGAGCGTTTGCAATCGCTCCCACAGCGTCTTGTAGCTACCGCTCAAAGGGTCTTGATGGTTATACATCAACCCCAGAAATTGCACCACCTATAGCTCGCACTGTTGACAGAGACTCAGGCACCTTTGGTGTTGAGACCTATGAATACGGTGAAGTAGAAATTGCCTCTGCAGTCGGATGGGAGGCATTCAAGCTTGTATCCGACAACATAATGATAATGTTGGATAGGACTGGACTTCTTCACGGATACTCACAGAACTGGTGGTCAGATATGGTCGTCATGGATGAGGCTTTTATTGAAGAGTGGCTGGAATCGCCCCAGACATCCCTTTACTACTCCCTTCAAGTGATGGGTGACGTACAGGATAAGTCAAGCGCATACGCCGCTTTGGATGAGACTGAAGTCAATGATTACTTGGAGGGTCTTTTAAAAGAACCTCAATGTGATTGTCAAGAATGAACCCTTATCAAAAATTACTTAATAGAAAACGAAAGTGGACACCAGTCCAAACAGATGCAGGCAAGGTCAAGGAAGGTGCTGAACAAGCATTCTTCCGTGCTCTTGCACTCCGTCATATGGAACTCCCCGTAGGGGATTTTATTACCGATGCACTCGATACTGAAGTACCAACGCTCGCGAGAGATCTCCTTCTCTCTAATGTCACAGACGAAGAGAACCATGACGTGGCACTCGGTTACATCGCCAATGCTCACGGTGTTGACGAAAAGGCTGAAGCCGAAGCACTCAAGCTACGACAAGCTTGGGTGTCGCATCCAGATCACACAATTACAAAAGCGTTGGTTGCCGAGCGTGCAATTTTCTTTGTACTCCTGCCGTTTTTTCGGTTTAACGGTGACGCTGGCGCGAGAACTGTAAGTGCAGACATTAGTCGAGATGAACAAATTCACGTTGCTACCAATAGTTTGGTTCATACTGAGCTGGGGTATAACATCAGTCCTTCTCTTGATCGTCTCAGGAAGGCAACTATCAATTGGGTAATGCAGCCACTTGGCTTAAGTGCTGACAAGTACCTAAACAAAAACTTTTGGCTGGCTTCTAGTGACCGCTTGATGTATGACGGCAAGGCACCCGAACTGGTCGCTACTAAGGCTGGACGTATGCCAGCATTCTTTGAACACAGCAATGTCAATCTCCCCCAATATGCTTGAGGTCTTCGGTATGGAGGCCAGAGCTGTACTGTCTGAGATGGATGAACGTTTCCCCGTTGTCAATCCATCTCCAGAACATTCAATTGAAAAAATCATGTACCGCTCTGGCCAACGTTCTGTTGTGGAGTGGTTAAAAAACCGACTCGATAACGATGACGAAAAGCATTACTGATCAAACAGAAAAAGAGCAACAAAGAAACAAGGAGGCTTACCGTAATTACGTAGATTACTGGGAAGATGTACTTAGTACTCAATACTATAGCCCTATTACGACAGGTGGTGAAGGAGCAACATCTCTGCAGGATTTTCGTGACAACTACAAAGATGATGTCAAAGAATCTTTCTTATCAGGTTTAGGTCCTGGTGGTGGGTTTGAATCATTTACTTATAAAACTAAACGTGGAGAAAAAGAAGCTTGGCGTTTTGTTGAAGGAGCTTACACAAAGGAGCATATAAGTTCTTTGCTTGAAGGCGAGGAAAAAGGTGATGGTAAGAATAAATTCAAACCATCTTATACTAGAAAGTATAAAGGTGGTATTGAATCTTCCTTTAAGACAAAGGTTGTGAAGGACCTCAGAGATGTAAATGCTAATGAAGGCTTAAAGACACATAAGATTAAAAAGTCTGACTACAAAAAACCTAAGCTACCTAAGAGTGTACGTAAGTATGCTGAAGGTATTACACCCATTCCTAATACTGCCAAGCTTGCTATTAAAGGCTTGAAGGCTGACCTTAAAATGTAATTATGGCTAAGAAAAAAATCAAAAGAAAGCAGCTTAGGCGATTTTTGTCTGACGGTAAGTTGTCAAGAAAAGAGCTGCGTAAGATTTCTAGCAAAGCTAAGGCAAGAGGCTTTACTGGTAGCAACAAAAAGCTTGCTAAAATTATCAACAAGAAAGCTACAAAGATTAACCCTGAGGCACGCAAGGTTGGCGTAAAGAAGAACACGGAACGCCTTCAGGCAATGACTAATCCTACTGATTTTTATAATACAGCAGATCAAAACAAAAGGTTATTGTCTTTTGGTTATGGAGTTAAAGAGGTTGCAGAACAGACCCCACAAGTTTTTAAACCAGAACCTCATGCACCACCAGAACCACAAGATCCTGTTGTGCCAGAAGTAGGTCAAGACTTAGTTCCTGATAAGCCACCTACTCCTCCTACACCGGAACTTCCTTTTGATTTAGATGCTTTGTTAGCTAAGTTGGTTGATCAAGGTGGCCAACCACAACCAGCTGCACCAACACCAGCTGCACCAACTGTCAACGTACAGATGCCTGAAATGCCTAAACCCGAAGAAGCACTAGGCAGAGCAAAGGCAACAAGTACTTACCTTTCTGGAGGATCTGCTGGTGGTATTAGGCGTCGTCGTTCTAATAGATCTAAGCTAGGTCTCAGTGGTCTAGGTACAAATCAACTAAGTCGTAACGTAAGTAATCTCCTTTCAATTAGAGGTATTAGTGTCTAATGACCGCCAAGAAAAGATATGATGAGCTGTCAGGTGAACGCTCACAATTTTTAAACGTAGCAGAGCAAGCCGCAGATTTAACTCTTCCTTATCTTATCCGTGGCGAGGAACAAAGCACAGTGGGTATGCGTCACTTGCCTACTCCCTGGCAATCCGTAGGAGCTAAAGGTGTTGTCACACTTAGTGCCAAGCTGATGCTTGCATTGCTACCACCACAAACAAGTTTCTTTAAACTGCAAGTAGACGAAAGTATGCTTGGACAGTTTGCTCCAGAAGTAAAATCAGAATTAGATCTTTCTTTTTCTAAAATTGAACGTGTCATCCTTGATGCTGTAGCTGCATCTGATGACCGTGTTGTCGTACACCAAGCTATTAAACACTTGGTTGTAGCTGGCAACGCTTTAGTGTTTATGTCTAAGAATGGTCTTAAACTATATCCTCTCAACAGATATGTATGTGAGAGAGATGGTAACGGTAACGTTGTAGAGATTGTTACCAAAGAACTAATCAATAAAGACATTCTTGATGAGGTCTTTCCTGGTTACAAACCTACTAGACCTGAAAGTGTTAGTGACTCTACAGTAGGTATTGGTGAGGATGTTGAGGTCTATACACACATCAAGCGTGTAGACAGCAAGTTCAATTGGCATCAAGAGATTGATGGAAAGATCATCCCACGTACAAAAGGTACATCTCCTTTAGATACAAACCCTTGGATTGCTCTGAGGTTTAATACAGTTGATGGAGAGGCTTATGGGCGTGGCCGTGTCGAAGAGTTCTTAGGTGACCTAAAGAGTCTTGAGGCTTTGTCTCAGGCTATCTGCGAAGGCTCAGCAGCTGCCGCAAAGGTTGTCTTTACTGTGTCTCCTTCCAGTACAACAAAGCCATCTACATTGGCTGCTGCTGGTAACGGTGCAATCGTACAAGGAAGACCTGATGACATTGGTGTAGTACAGGTTGGTAAGACAGCTGACTTTGCTACTGCCTATCAAATGATCCAGACCTTAGAACGTCGGTTGGCAGAAGCTTTCCTTGTACTGTCAGTCCGACAATCAGAACGTACTACTGCTGAAGAAGTACGTATGACTCAGTTTGAACTTGAGCAGCAGCTTGGTGGCTTGTTCTCTCTACTCACTGTTGACTTCCTAGTCCCATACCTCAATAGAAAACTCAAGACTTTCCAAAGCTCAGGCAAGATACCGAAGATTCCAAAGGATGTTGTAAACATCACTATCGTTGCTGGTATCAATGCTCTCGGTAGAGGTCAAGATAGAGACAGCCTGACGCAGTTCTTACAAACTGTTGCTGGCACCATGGGACCAGAAGCTATCAGTCAGTACATCAACCCACTTGAAGTTGTTAAGCGCCTGGCAGCGGCTCAAGGTATTGACGTTCTTAATCTTGTCAAGACAGATCAGCAGATGCAACAAGAGATGCAATCTCAGATGCAACAACAACAAGACATGGAGATGACTAAGCAAGCTGGTAAGTTTGCACAAGTAAATCAATCAGCAGCTGAAGCAGAAATGGCTGCACAACAACCATAATTATTCCACCTATTTATGTCTGAAACCCTTACATATACTGAAGAGTCTAGCCCTGAACTTAATGCAGAAGAACAGGAGTCACTTGCTCTTGGTGAACAGATGCAGCAAGAGCAGGATAACCTGCTGGCTGGTAAGTATGATTCACCTCAAGCACTTGAGAAAGCCTATCTTGAGCTACAGCAAAAGCTAGGTTCTAATGAAGAAACACCTGCTGAAAAAGTAGAAGAACCAGCTGAAGAGCCTGCAAAGGAGCAAAAGGATAATATCTTTGATTCTTTGTGGGACGAATACGGAAGCGATGATGGTGTATCTGATGATCTTATCAATTCATTGAAGGAGATGGATACAACTGAGTTAGCTGAAATGTATTTACAGCAGCGTAGCCAAACACCATCTTCTGATTTCTCTGATGATCAAGTCGAGAGTCTACAAAAAGTAGTTGGTGGTGCAGATCAATATGGCAACATGATTGAATGGGCTAAGGATAATGCTGACCCTAATGAAATCGAGTTGTTCGATAAAGTCATGGAGAGTGGTGATGCAGCTAGTGCATACTTTGCTATTCGTTCTATGGGTCAACGTTGGGCTGAGTCAGTTGGATACGAAGGTAATTTGATTCAAGGTAAAGCACCACGTGAAACAGCTAGTAATAAATTCCGCAGTCAGGCTGAGCTTGTCACTGCTATGAATGATCCACGATATGAAAGTGATCCTGCATATCGCAATGATGTCATCGAAAAACTAGGACGTTCTGAACTTAACTTCTAATGTCACAACAATCTGATGTACTAAAGGCTTACATAACCAGCTATGGTCCTGAGCCTGAGAAAAAAGAAGACAAGGTTGAAACAACTGAACCTTGTTCTGTAGAAGAAACTTCTGAAGAGGAGTAACAGCTTGGGAGGCACCTCAGAGTCGGACCTCCCTGGTATTGGCTTTGGCCCTTACGAGGATACCCTTAGCCGTCTAGACGGTGGGATAGACCACAAAAATTTTCCAAGATCTTGGAGTTGGTTATATTTAATTTACTCCTATAAATGGCACAACAAAATTCTACGCTGACCACGGCGCTTACACGGCCGGGTCAGGCTAATAGTACGGGTGACGCCCGTGCTCTATATCTCAAGCTATTTAGCGGTGAGATGTTCAAAGGATTCCAGAACAACACGATTGCTCGGGATCTGATCATGAAGCGTACCCTCAAGAACGGCAAGTCTTTGCAGTTCATCTACACGGGTCGCACAAAGTCTGAGTTCCACACCCCTGGTAACAGCATCCTGGGTAACAGCGATGGTGCACCTCCGGTGGCCGAGAAGACCATCACTGTTGATGACCTTCTGATTAGCTCAGCCTTCGTCTACAACCTGGATGAAGTCCTCAGCCACTACGACCTGCGTAGCGAGATCTCCCGCAAGATCGGCTATGCCTTGGCTGAAAAGTATGACCGTCTTGCATTCCGTGCTGTTGCACGTGGTGCACGTCAGGCATCTCCTATCACCAAAACCAACTTCGTTGAGCCTGGTGGTACTCAGATCCGCGTTGGTTCTACCACGAACGATTCTGATGCTTTTAACTCTGCCAATCTGGTGTCAGCCTTCTACGATGCTGCTGCTGCACTCGATGAAAAGGGTGTGACCTCTGATGGTCGTGTTGCTGTACTGAACCCTCGTCAGTACTACGAACTGATCCAAGCTGTTGGTTCCAGCGGTTTGGTTAACCGCGACGCTCAAGGTTCTGCTCTGCAAGGCGGAAACGGAATCATTGAGATTGCTGGTATCAAGATCTACAAGTCCATGAACATTCCGTTCCTGGGTAAGTACGGTACTGCTTACGGCGGTACTACCGGCGTTACCTCTCCAACTAATGTTGGTTCCTTCGTTGGTGAAACCATGGAAGACGCTTCTGGCGCTCAGACTGGTATCAACAATGACTACGGTACTGCTACTGAAGTTGGCTCTAAGTCCTGCGGTCTGATCTTCCAAAAGGAAGCAGCCGGTATGGTCGAAGCCATCGGTCCTCAGGTGCAAGTTACCAGCGGCGACGTTTCTGTTGTCTACCAAGGCGACGTGATGCTCGGCCGTTTGGCTTGTGGCGCAGACTATCTGAACCCTGCAGCTTCTGTTGAGCTGTATGTGGGTGCTTCTGCTCCTTCTGCATTCTGATTTTATTTATACACAAGGGATCTTTCGGGATCCCTTTTTTTTAATTTATGAGATATGTCACTTCCTTCAAGTACTAAAGAGTTAGACGCTGTTAACGATATTTTAAATTCAATCGGACAAGCGTCTGTTACTTCTATAGACCAAACAAACCCGGACGTTTCGCTTGCCTACAGAACTCTCCTTAGTGTTTCGAGAGAAGTGCAATCAGAGGGATGGTCCTTCAACCAAGAGTATGACGTTCAGTTTTCTGTTGACTCATCAACTAAAAAGATTGCTGTACCACCTGATATTATTAACATAGACGCTACAAAAGAATATTATCAATACGACACTGTTGTACGTAATGACTTTCTGTATGACAGGTGTGAACAAACAGATATCTTTGATGTTGATTTTATTAAATGTAATGTCACACGTCTGTTTGCATTTGACAACCTTCCTCAATACGTAAAAGATTACATTGTTGCTCGTTCTGCTGCTGTAACTTCTACACGTATTGTTGGTGACCCTACCCAGTATCAACTACTGAAAGAACGTGAAGTAGAAGCCCGTGCTCGTTTACTTGAGAACGACTGCAATACTGGTGACTACAGTTACTTCGGATACGAAAA
>Ga0163180_10001716_pt1 | contig 12391 bp, 10 predicted proteins | sample AtlANTMetagenome_2_FD_109647 | JGI IMG/M metagenome (GOLD analysis project Ga0163180, IMG submission 109647) | Marine eukaryotic phytoplankton communities from the Atlantic Ocean - Atlantic ANT 4 Metagenome | ecosystem: Environmental > Aquatic > Marine > Oceanic | place: North Atlantic Ocean...
CTTTATTATTAATTTATGGCACGTTCACAACCATATACAGTAGCATGTGCAGGAGGATTAGTCACTGCATCAAATGCTATTGATTTACTTAAAACTCCCGGTGTAGCAACTGAGTTAAAAAACTTTGAAGTTTCTACTAAGGGTGGGTACAGACGTATTAATGGCTTTACAAAATTTGGTGGTGATAATGCAGTACAGCCTACTGGAGGCACAGCAACTATTTTAGGTGCAATACCTTATGCAGATGGTGTAGTTGTTTGTGCAGGTACAAGTATTTATTTTAGTCAAACCGGTACAAGTTGGTTAGAAATAAATAGAGCTAGTGTTGCTAGTAGTGGTGACAATCATACAGCTTTTACAGGTCGTAGTGTTTTAACAAGAACTAATCAAGGGCAATGTCAATTTGCTTTATTTGAAAGTGCTACATCAAACTATGGCACATTAATTATTGCTGATGGAGTTAACAAGCCTTATGCATTTAGAATGGAAGGCACAGGTTCTTTAACTAGTAGAACATTTTTTGGTGAAGAAATTACTGTTACAGGTACAAAAGGAGTTGAATATATAACAGTACATGATAAACATTTAATAGCTGCTGGAGTTGAAGATAATTTAAATACTATATTTTATAGTGGTACTTTAGACCCAACAGATTTTACTAGTACTGGTTCTGGTTCGATTTCTTTAGAAGACCAAATAAAAGGAATTAAAAGTTTCCGTAATGAATTATTTATATTTTGTGAAAACTCAATATTTAAACTACAGAATATAAATAATTCTAGTTCCATAGCTGTAGTGCCGGTTACTAAAAACGTAGGCTGTTTAAGTGGTCATAGTATTCAAGAGATTGCTGGTGATTTAATATTTTTAGCACCAGATGGATTAAGAACAGTAGCTGGTACAGCAAGAATTGGAGACGTAGAGTTAGGAACAGTTAGTAGTAATATACAAAACATTCTTAGTGATTTAGCAGAAAGCGTAAATATATTTACAATTAATAGTGTAGTACTAAGAGAAAAATCACAGTATAGATTATTTTATACAAATACTGGAGCTTCAGATGCTACACAAAGAGGAATTATAGGAACACTAAGACCTAATGGTTTTGAATGGTCTGAGACTAGAGGATTAGAAGTTACTGCTATTGGCTCTGGTTTTGATAATAATGGAGTTGAACAATATTATCATGGCGATACTAATGGTAATGTTTACTTACATGATAGTGGTAATGACTTTAACGGCACTGCTATTTTAGCAAGATATACTACTCCAGACTATGATTATGGTGATTTAGGAACTTTAAAAACTTTACATTTTCTTAGAGTTTCTTTAGCAACAGAAGGAATTGTAGAGCCTGATGTACAAATTAAATTTGATTTTAATAGTTCAGATGTACAGCAGCCTTCAGATTTATTTGATTTAGGAATTATAAATCCACCTTCATTATTTGGAGAAGCAGTATTTAATACAAATAAATTTGCAGGACAAAATAATCCAATGGTAAGAGTACCTTTACAAGGTAGTGGTACAAGTAATAATTTTACAGTAATAAGTAATGATAAAAAACCAAGTTATACAGTTAACGGACTTTATGTAGACTTTATACCTTCAGGTAGGAGATAATTATGGCACAAACATATACAAGACAAAGCTCATTTGCAGATGGAGATACTATAACTGCTGCTTTGTTTAATGATGAATATAACCAGTTAGTAAATGCTTTTGCATACTCTTCAAGTAGTGCAAGTTCTACTGGACACCGACATGATGGTACTGCTGCTCAAGGTGGTAATATATTTAAAATTGGTGACTTAGACTTTTTAAATAAAATAGAAGTTGATAGTTCTAACAATAGATGGGGATTTTACGTTGAAGTATCTGCTGCTGCTGTAGAACAAATTAGAATACAAGATGGTGCTTTAGTTCCTGTTACTGATAGTGATATTGATTTAGGAACAACTTCATTACGTTTTAAAGATACTTTTACTGATTCAATAACTACTACAGGTAATGTAGATGTAGGTGGTAATTTAACAGTCACAGGTACTACAACTTTTAACGGTGGCACAATTACTATGGGTGATGCAGCAGACGATAATGTAGTCTTTGGTGCAGATGTTAATTCAAATATTATTCCTAATACAGACAACACATACGACTTAGGAAGTTCTTCTCAAGAGTGGAAAGACTTATATGTTGATGGTGTAGCTTACCTAGACGGTATTAACTTTGATGGTACAGCAATTACTTCAACTGCTGCTGAACTTAACATTCTTGATGGGGTAACAAGTACTGCTGCAGAACTTAATATTTTAGATGGAGTTACAAGTACAACTGCTGAACTTAATATTTTAGATGGAGTTACATCTACAGCAGCCGAACTAAATATACTTGATGGAGTTACTGCAACTGCTGCAGAATTAAATATACTAGATGGAGTTACTAGCACTGCTGCAGAATTAAATTTACTTGATGGAGTTACTGCAACTACAACTGAATTAAACTACGTTGATGTAGCTACAGCAGGAACTGTAGAAGCTTCTAAAGCTATTGTAGTTGATAGTAATAAAGATTTTACTGGTACAAGAAATATTACAACAACTGGCTCACTATCAGCAGGTGGTGGTTCTACAAATGGAATTGTTATATCTCAAGGTGCTATTTCTATTAAGAATGGCGGTGTACAATCATACATAGATTTTTATTGTGAGTCTTCAAATGCTCACTATGCAAGATTACAAGCACCAGCTCACTCAGCATTTAGTGGTAATATAACTTTAACACTTCCTGCAACTACAGGTACACTTGCACTTACTTCGGGTGATATTACTGGTAACGCAGCTACTGCTACAGCTTTACAAACTGCAAGAACAATACATGGTGTTTCATTCGATGGTACAGCTAATATAGACCTTTCTGAAGTTATTCAAGATACTGTAGGTGCTATGGTATCTTCTAATACTGAGTCAGGAATTACAGTAGCTTACGAAGATAGTGATGGTACATTAGACTTTACAGTTGGTACATTAAATCAAGATACTACAGGAAACGCAGCAACTGCTACAGCTTTAGAAACTGCAAGAACTATTCATGGCGTATCTTTTGATGGTACTGCAAATATAGATTTAACAGAAGTTGTTCAAGATACAGTTGGAGCTATGTTTAGTTCTAATACTGAAACAGGTATTACTGCAACGTATGAAGATAGTGATGGTACTATTGATTTAGCAGTAGGTAATGTAGCCACAGTATCAGACGGTTCTAATTCAACTGCTATAGCTTCTGGAGGAACTATAACTTTTGCAGGAACTTCTAATGAAATAGATGTTGCCGAAAGTTCTGGAACAATTACTTATGGTTTACCAAATAATGTAACTATTGGAAATAATTTAACTGTATCAGGTAATTTAATTGTATCTGGTACTACTACAAATACTGGTCCAATAGTATCTGATGATAACTTTACTGGACTTACTAATGCTAACTCAGGAAATGCAACTGATTTTGGATTCTTTGGAAAATATGTAGAATCAAGTACAACAAAATATGCCGGTTTATATTACGATGCTTCTACAGATAATACTTTTAGATTATTTTCAGATACACAAACTGAACCAGCAGCTACTGTAGATACAAGTGCTACTGGCTATGCTGCTGCTAATTTAATTGTAAATAATTTAACTGGTACGTTAGCTACGGCAGCACAAAGCAATATTACAAGTTTAGGCACATTAACTTCTTTAACAGTTTCTGGTGATGTTACTGTAGACACTAATACTCTTAAAGTTGATAGTTCTAATAATAGAGTAGGTATTGGTAATGCTTCTCCAGATGTAAGTTTAGATATAGGAAGCTTTACAGATGCTATACATGTGCCAGTAGGTACAACAGCTCAAAGACCTACAGGAGCAGCAGGTTATATTAGATATAATAGTACTACAGGTGCTTTTGAAGGATACAGTAATCAATGGGGTGCTCTTGCTACAAGCTCTACTGTTGCAGCCGATGATATTACCACAGGTGATGCAGCCATTACTATAGGAACTTCTTCAGGAGATATAACTTTAGATACTCCGGCAGACATAGTTCTTGATGCAGACGGTGGTAGTATAAAACTTTCTGACGGTGGTACTCAGTTTGGAGAATTATTGAATAGTTCTAGTGATTTTTTAATTGATGCAAAAGTCCAAGATAAAGATATTAAATTTAGAGGTAATGACGGTGGTTCTGTAATAACTGCATTGACTCTGGATATGTCTGATTCAGGAAGGGCAATCTTTAATGGCTCTGTTGATATTGGTGGTGGAACTATTACGAGAACAGGAGATTTAACTTTAGATGGTTCTGGAGACCTTATTCTAGATGCTGGTGGAGAACACATAAGATTTTATGATGATGGTAATGAATGGGGTAACATTGAAAGTGGCTCTTCAAACTTTAATTTAACAGTTACAGGGCAAGACAACGATTTTGTATTTTTAGGTAATGATGGTGGCTCAGGAATTATTGCTGTAAGAATAGATATGTCAGATGCAGGAGCATTAATTTGTAATGGTAATATCACAGCTTTTGGAAGTACATCAGATATAAGATTAAAAGAAAATGTTGAAATTATCCCTGATGCCCTTGATAAAGTAAAACAATTAAAAGGAATTACTTTTAATTACAAAAAAGATGGTCGTATATCTACAGGACTAATAGCACAAGACTTAGAAAAAGTATTACCAGAAGCAGTCTATGAGTCTTCTGATGTAGGTAATGATGAGGATAAACACTTAGCTATTCGTTATGGCAATACAGTAGGATTGTTAGTAGAAGCTATTAAAGAATTAGAAGCTAGAGTAAAAGAATTAGAGAATAAATAATGGCATTAGCTACTAGTGGAGCATTAAGTTTAAACGAAATCCATGTCGAAGCTGGTGGTACTTCTGGTACTACTTGTTCTTTAAATGACGCTGATATTAGAGATTTAACTGCTGCTTCTGGTAGAACTATAAATAGTACACAAGGAACAGATATTGACTTTGCAGATTTTTATGGTGCTACTTCAATTATTTATGAAGCAACTGGTTTGACTGCGAGTTATTCAAAATCAGTTACGCAAACAACTTCAGGTAAAACCACTACAACTGTAGCTCATAATCATTTTATTCAGATGAGTGGTAATACTTCTGCTTTAACAGCTAACGATAGTAATACATATACTTACTTTTTACATGGTGGAGAGCAGTCAGATTCAGACACAAGCGTTGATAATTTTTTAGGTAGCCTAGGTTCAGGTGCAGCGACTTACGATGCAATATCTAAACCGTCTTGGCAAACTGTATATACAATAGCAACTGCTTCTCGTTCAAGTCTTGCCTATTGGCAATATCATTATTATGGTAGAAGCCCAGCACAAGCTACTGATGCTACGGGTTCAAATTATGTAAGTACTTGGTATCCTGCGTATGTGAATGTGACACACTCAGTACCTACTGGATGGTCTAGTATAGATTTTGAATTTACTAAATCAGGATATAATTCAGGAGATAAAACATTCACTATTAATCGTTCAGACCATAGCAGCACTTCCAGTGCTGATTGGAGTTATATTTTATCAATAGGTGGTGGTAGTCCTCCTACTGGTGGTGGAGCTTATATTACCAGTAATTTTAGCACCAGTGTCGATGTTATTGATTTTATGGGAGTTGGAAATACCACAAGTTATAGAAATAGTGTCGACCAAGCAGGTAGTATATCATCAGCTAATGCAAAAGTAACAATTAATCCTTAATCTTATTATGAATACTTTAGAACAAGCATATACTGACAAAATAGGACTACTAAATATGCCATTTCCTAGTAGTATTGAAGTTGTAGATAATCAAATAAATATACATAATATAGTAAACTCAAAAGCATATTCAACTTTACCGGTTTATAATTTTTGGAAAGGTTGGTGGGTTGAAGAGCCTAGAAATATTGTAGAAAAAACTTTAAAAGTTTTATGGGAAAAGAAAATTAATACTGATGATTTTAAAAATGGAGGAATTGAATATTGGACAAGATGTTTTAAAGATTATGGGTCTTTAGAGTGGCATCAAGATACTTGCGAAAATCATTACTTAGGAGAAGAATATTTAATAGCAGGTTGTAGTCAAGTTTATTATGTTGAGGTTAGTGATGATTTAGAAGGAGGGTATTTTGAAGCAGCACCTTATAGATATAGATTAGATTTAAAAACACATGATAAAGAAGTATTAAACTTAGATAGTAATAAAATAGAAAGAATTAAACCTAAAGAAGGTAGATGTATTTTTATGGATTCAGCACAAATGCATAGAGTTACTAAAATTTATAAAGGTACTAGAAAAAACTTAACATCTAGTCTTTGGCAGAATGTTCCAGATTTTTATAAAGAATGCGAAAACTGGGATTTAGAATATGATAGTATAGGTAAACATGTTCTTAAAAAAGTAGATTGGAAAGATAAATACAGTATGGAGTATATGGCATGAGTTATACTTATACAGTTATAGAAGAAGATAATGAGTCTTGGGCAATATATGAATCAGAAACAAATAATTTAAAATTTAAATTTATTAATGATGAACATGCACAGGAGCATATAAAACTTGCACTTTTTGAATCTTTTTATCAAGGTCAATTAAGTATAAATCCAAATTTTGATGTTAAAAGATTACTGTTTTTGGATATTGACCCAGATGTAACGTTAGTAGAAGCAGGAGAAATATAATGATAACTCTTTCATTTAATGAAGTAAAAGCTATGAATGTTGAAAATTTATTTCAATTAACAGTATTAAAAGGAAATATCGGAGCAGAAATTTCAAGGACAGAAGAAAGCGAACAGATATATTTTGACCAAATAGAATATCATCCTGAAAATTCAAAAATGACTAAGACGTTATATCCGTTTATGTTTTTTCAAGGAAAGGTTGAGATAGGTTGTGAATGGGAAGATAAGCATGGAATAACAGAAGAAGATGTAGCTTTTGGTTTAAGTTTAGCAGAAAATTATGTTGAATACAATCCGGATAACGTTACTACTACTTCAAATTCTTTTCAATATATATCTGATTTTAAAGTTAATATTCCAGAGTGGACTGAAAGAAGTTTACAGTATGAATTTCGTACAGATAAAAGTTGGATAAAAGCTGTTGAAGATGAAACTATTATTGTTTGTCTTTATCCTAAACCTGAATTACTAAAAGACTTTACATATAAATATGTTGATATACAACCCAATGAGACTATTGAAACAGTGAAATCTTCTGGTATTAACTTTTTAGTACCTAGTCAAAATTGTGAAATACAAATTCCTACCGAAGAAGAAAATCAATTTAATACAGTAGCTTTTAATATGTATGATGTTAAAAAATTAACAAGTGATAAATGTTATATAAAAAATATAAGCGATAAAAAATGTCGTGTGATTTTAGTAAACAAGAATTAATTTAGGAGTATAGTAAATGGAAATATCGTCATATCTAATTTGGAATGCTTTTATAACATTAGTTTTAGCTCCAATACTTTACAACATTCGACAAAATTCTCAAGAAAATAAACGTATTGATATTTTGTTAAATAAAACTAGAGAAGAGATTGCTAGAGACTATGTTACTAAAAATGAGTCCAGAGCAGTTATGAAAGACTTAGTAGATAGATTAGATAAATTAGATGAAAAACTTGACAAACTCTTTGAATTAAGGTAAAATAGTATATGAAAAAGAAGTATAAAAGAGCAGGTATTACCTCTGAACGTCAAGACTATCGCAAGGGTGGTCAAGTTTCTAAAGACGATAATGTAAGAGAAAAACTATACTATGGTGGTGGTAGCTATGGTGGTCCTACTTTTAGTTCACAATATACCGCAGCTTTAGGAGGAGGATTACCAGACTTATCTGGGATAGATTTTAGTAAAATATCAATACCTGCAACTACAACTACACCTCAAGCTCAAGCTCAAGCTCAAGCTCAAGTAAATACCGGAGAAACAATGTCATTAACAGAAGAACAAAAACAAAATAATAGAAAAGGTTTAGAGACAGCATCATCAGCACAGTTGCCTGAAGCTGCTAAATTACCTAATGCACAGCAAGTATCTCCTGATATTTCTCAACAGGGAACTGTTATGGATACACCTACAACTGTAGGAACAACTCAAATAGCACAAGCTCCACAGGAACAGGCAGCTACGGTAGGAACTATACAAACTGTACCAGCTCCAACAGTTGCACCAGTAGCTACAGTACAGCCTACTCAAGTTGTACAAGCTCCAACAGTAACTGCTGCACAAACAACATTATCAGAAGATGAATTAGCAAAAACTGCAGGAGTAGATAGGATACCCACTATTGATGCTGCTCAAGTAAACATACAAGACGGAGCGTTAGCTCAAAGAGTAGTAGGTCAATTAAGTCCTCAAGCTATTTCAACTGCAGCTCAAGCAAGTGGTACGACATTATCAAGAGTTACTAGAGCTAAAAAACAATTAAGAGCTGCTGGATTACCTGAACAAACTATTACTGAGTTAGGTGATAATCCAGAAGCATTAGAAGATAGATTAACTGATTTTACTGAAGCACAGAGAGGTGTTATTGAAGGCTTACCAGAAGAAGCATTGATTAGTAATCAAATGGATACTTTATTAAAAGGTATTGAAAATGGTACAATGCCTACATGGGCACAACCTGCAGTAGCAGCAGTAGAACAAATGTTAGCCCAAAGAGGTTTAGAAGCTTCTTCAGTAGGTAGAGATAATTTAGTAAACGCTATAATACAATCAGCAGTTCCATTAGCTCAAGCAAATGCTCAAGCTATTCAACAATCAGTAGCTCAAGAGAAAAATTTAATAGCTCAAGAATCTTTAGCTAATGCTCAACTGCGACAACAAACAGCATTACAAAATGCACAGAACGTATTTAGTTTAAACATGGCTCAGTTTAACGCTGACCAGCAAACAGAGTTAGCTAATAGTAAATTTTTACAGACTGTATCTTTGACTAATGCTACTACAGAGCAGCAAGGAATTATTCAAAATGCTGTATTACAATCTCAAGCAAATTTAGTAGAAGCCGATGCAAATACAAAATTAGCTATACAAAATTCTAAAGCTTTTTTACAAACAGATATGGCTAATCTTACTGCTCAACAACAAGTAAATGTATTACAAGCTCAACAAGAGCAGCAAAGAATGTTATCTAATCAAGCTGCTACAAATGCTGCAGCACAATTTAATGCTACTAGTGCAAATCAAACAGAGCAGTTTATGGCTAACTTAGCATCTCAAATAGCACAGTTTAATACTACACAAAGAACTGCAACTGCACAATTTAATGCTAGTCAAGAAAATGCTGCAGAAGCTAGGAATGCTGGAAGAATTGCAGATTCTATTAGATTAAATGCACAACTAGCTACACAGATTGACCAATTTAATGCTAATCAAGATTTTGCTAGGAGTCAATGGAATGCTCAAAATGCTGCTGCTGTAGAAGCAAGTAATACTCAATGGAGAAGACAAGCCAATACTTCAAACACTGCAGCACAGAATGCAGTCAACTTACAAAATGCTATGAATGCTTTTAATTTAAGTAGTCAAGCACAAGCTTTTCTATGGCAAGAACTAAGAGATAATGCTGATTATGTATTTAGAGCAGAGCAAGGTGAACGAGAAAGAATAGCTGCGTTAGTAAACACAGCAGTTTCTAGCGACCCTGCAAGTTATAAAAATACAACATCTTTAAAAAATTTAATAGGAGCAATAGTAGAGAGTTAAAATATAGGAGAATATTATGGGATTATTTAGTGGAATAAAAAAAGCTTTTAAAAAAGTAACCGGAGCAGTTAAGAAAGTTGTGAAGGGAGTTGCTAAAGGAGTTAAAAAAGCTGTTAAAGGTGTAGCTAAAGTTGTTAGAAAAATAGGAAAGGGTGTAAAAAAATTAGCTAAAAATAAATATGTACGGATGGGATTAATGATAGCTGCTGCAGTTACGTTGCCTATGTTTGTACCTGCGATAGCTGCTCTACCTGCCGTGGCTGCAGGAGCTGTTACCGGTGCTATTACTGGTGGTGCTGGAGCTTTACTTTCAGGTGGAGATTTAAAAGATGTATTAAAAGGTGCTGCATTTGGTAGTGCTACAGGAGCTGCCTTTGCTAAAATTGGTGAAGCAATTAAAACTGCCAAAGCTGCTAAAGTTGGAGGAGAAAGTCTTGATTTAACTCAAGGTAAATTAGATGCTATGGGAGCAGATGTTCCTGACATCGCTGCTACTGCTACTGATGCTGCTCCAACTATTGATATTTCTGGAGACGTTGTTTCTCGTACAGTACCAAAACCTGATTTTCAATTTGACCCGACTGAAGTAAGTAAGTTTTCCATAGACCCTAATATTAATCCATTAGATGGGCTATCTCCTACAGGGGTAACGACTACTGCTAATGTTAATATTCCAAGTGAAACCTTAGTTTATCCTAATCAGATAATGAAACCGGGAGCTCCAGCTCAGTCTGTAGCAATTACTAAACCGGGTATTGATACTTCAGTAATTGCTCCTGCTAAAAGCGTAAAAGATTCCATAACAATGAGTCAGAACTTTGCTAAATATGGAAGCACTGAAGCTACATTAGGACAAAAAATAGCTTCTAAGTTTAAAGAAGCGTTTAGTCCAGAAAAATTAACAGATACTGCTTTAGGCGTTGCTGAAGATGTGGTTGTAGGAGGTTTACAAAATCTAGCAGCAGGAGACCAAGAAGAAGCTTATCAACAAGGAGGTAGACAATATCAAGCAGGTGTTGTTGACCCATTATTACTTCAACAAGTACAGTATGCACATTCACAAGCATCGATAGACTTCAATAATAGTCATCAGAATTTACTGTATGGTACAGCAGATATGTCTCATTACACGCCTTTACAAACTCAAGAAATACTTAGGATATCATAATGGCTAAAAAACAAATAAAACCAGTATCACAATTTGTTACTAGAAATTTATCAGAATCTATTTCAAGAACAGTAGATGAAGCTGCTGAGTCTGGATTAGATTTTGAAGAATTTATAAGGGAGCTAGATAAAGAACCTGTAAATAAAATAGCTGAAAATAAAGAAAATCAACAAGATTTAGATGAGTTGGTATCAATGGTTGGTAAGGGTGTATCAATTCCCGGACAGTCTTTAACTAATTCTCCAGACCAAAAATATCCTTGGGAAACTCCTCCTAAACATAGTAACCCTAGAGAAGCACTTACAGCTATAACAACAGAGTTATTAGAAACTGAAAAGGTAGGGTTCTTAATAGAAAGTTTAGCAGAAGGAATGGCAGTTACAGATATTACAACTTCTATTTTATTTGCTAAGTTTTATCAAGGAGAAATAAATCCCGATGTTATGTTATTATTAATTGAGCCAGTTATGTACACTATAATGTCTATTGGTTCAGAAGCAGGTATTGAATATAATATTGAGCCCGGAGATGTAAATGAAAGTTTTGATGAGCCGGATGAAGAATTTGAAAAAGGAAAGTTGTCAGAATTTAATAAAGCTATTGGTAAAGTTGGTGCAGAAGCTAAACCTAATATAAATAATAATATTAAAAGTGAAATACTACCTAAAAGTTTATTAGAAAAAATAGAAGACAAAGGTCCAGAAATTAGAAGTTTATTAAATAAACAAGAAGAGGAATAACATGGCAGAAGAATTTGACTATTTAAGAGATTCTAAATTTGGTAAGTTAGCTACTAATATTCTTGATAAAAGAGAAAAAGATAATGATAGATTACTACCAACGGGAGGAAATTTATTAGCGTTGTTCGCAGACGTTGCTTCTAAATATATAACTAAAAAGAATAGAGATTTACAACAAGAACAAGCTACAAATATTGAAACTTTAACAAGACAATATAATGATGTTATCGGCACGAGAAAAGATTTTTTTAATAGTAGTGCTATAAAAAAACAGAGAGAAGATTATCAGCTTTGGAAAAATCCAGAAACAAAACAGAAAGCAAGATTAGCAAAAGCTATAGAATATTTTAACCAAGATAAAGATATGATAGAAGAGTTTGGAAGTATGACTCCTTATAATGAATATTTAAAACTTCCTAAAAATTCTAAAAACTCTGAGTTAATGACTGATGCATTAGAGCTTCTAATGGGTCAAGCAGATATATATTTTGAAAGTATAACAGACGATGCTATAGTCGTGCCTTCACAAGCAGAATATTTAAGAGAAGTTAAACAAGCTTATGAAGCTGCACTAAAGGAAGCAAGGAATGACCCTACTAAAAAAAGTTTTTTACGAAAACAATTTTTAAAACACTTTGGAAGAGATGAAAAAGGTAATCCTAGATTTGGTTTAGTCAATCAAGATGAGTTAAAAAATCTAAGA
>Ga0163180_10001717_pt1 | contig 12387 bp, 9 predicted proteins | sample AtlANTMetagenome_2_FD_109647 | JGI IMG/M metagenome (GOLD analysis project Ga0163180, IMG submission 109647) | Marine eukaryotic phytoplankton communities from the Atlantic Ocean - Atlantic ANT 4 Metagenome | ecosystem: Environmental > Aquatic > Marine > Oceanic | place: North Atlantic Ocean...
ACTGGCGTTGAATACAATCAAAGCTCTACTGCTAATCCAGAAGAAAATAGACAAGTGCGTGCTATTCGAGTTATTGAAAGACAATATTATCAACTTAAAGATTGTATGTACTATGTTGATGAAGTTACTGGTGATATGCGTCAAGTACCTAGTAGCTGGGGTAAACGTAAAAGAGAAAAGTTTGCCGATGATTATGGTTTAGATATTTTAAATAGATTAGATCGTAAAGTACGTTGGACCGTAACTGCTGACAAAGTAGTATTACATGATGATTGGTCCCCTTATGAATGTTTTACTATTGTGCCTTACTTTCCTTACTGGCGTAGAGGTAGACCATTTGGCATGGTAAGAAACTTAATATCACCACAAGAACAATTAAATAAAATAAGTTCACAAGAACTTCACATTGTAAACACAACTGCTAACAGTGGTTGGATCGTAGAAACAGGTTCATTACAAGGCATGACCGCGGATGATCTCGAGGAACACGGTGCGGAAACTGGTTTAGTATTAGAGTATAATCGCGGATCCTCCCCCCCTGCGAAGATACCACCTAATCAGATTCCCACCGGCCTCGACCGTTTAGGTCAAAAAGCTGCAGCTAATATAAAAACTATTAGTGGTATTAGTGATGCTATGTTAGGTACTGACAGTCCTGAAGTGTCTGGAGTAGCTATTCAACAAAAACAAAACCGTGGTGTCTTGATGATTCAAGTACCATTAGATAATTTACAAAAAACTAGACAATACTTAGCTGAACACGTATTACGTATGGTGCAGCAGTACTATACCGAAGAAAGATTAATTCAAATCACTGATGAAAGTGATCCAATGAAACCCGAAATGCCTATCGTAGTAAATCAAGTAACTCCTGAAGGAGACATAATAAATGATTTAACTTTAGGAGAGTATAAAGTAGTAGTTGGTACTATGCCTGCTAGAGATAATTATGATGAAGTACAATTTGCTGAAGCTATACAACTTAGACAAGTTGGCGTACCAATCCCTGATGATTTAATTGTTGATTATTCACACTTAGCTAAAAAAGGTGAAGTTGCTAAACGTATCCGTATAATGCAGGGTATGGAGCCACCATCTGAAGAACAAGCACAAATACAAGCTTTCCAAGCACAAGCTGAAATACAAAAAATACAGCTGGAGATTGCTAAAATGGAAGCGGAAGTACAGAATTTGCAATCGCTGTCGCAGCTTAATATGGCAAAAGCTCAAGAGTCTGCTGCCGATCCACAACTTAAAGTGGCTGAACTGCAAGCGAAAATGCAAATGAAGCAAGAGGAACTAGCTTTACGTCAACAGTTATCATCAATAACTAATGACATGAGGCGAGGACAAAGTGAAACCCAAGCGGCATCAAAAATTGCTGTCGAAGCTATGAAAACCAAAGGAGGCACGTAATGGCTAAAAAAGATAACACAACGGAAGAAGTAGAATTTATAGGTATGCCTGGAGCAGATGCAAAAACTGAAGAAGATGTTGCACCATTCCAAGTTGATATGAATTTTGAAGATGAACCTGAAACTGAAACTACGGAGGCAGCAGTTGAAGAAGAAGAAACAGAAGAGGAGGATCCTGGAGAGGAGACAACAGAAGAAGTTGCAGAGGAGCAAGTCGAAGAAGCTACAACTGAAGAACCAGAAAGTGAAACAGAAACACCAGAAACAGAGACAGTTCAAGGAGATGATGAACAACCTGTGGAAGCAGTGGAGGAAGGATCAGAGGTAGAAGAAGAAGTAGAAGAAGAAGTAGCAGAAGAGGTAGCCGAAGAACCTAAAGCACCTATGGTGCCTAAATCTAGACTTGATGAAGTGCTTGCAAAAAATAAAGAAATGCAAAAACGTTTACAAGACATAGAAGGCAAAGAAACAGAAGAAACGAAAGCACCTGACTATGATTTTGTTACTCAAGAAAAAGCTTATCAAGACTTAGTGTTAGAAGGCGAAACTGAAAAAGCTGCTTTGCTTAGGCAAGAGATTAGAACGGCAGAAAGAGAGCAGTTAATGTCTGAAATGCAAAGTAAAATGGGCCAAACTGTACAACAAGATCGCGAGTTACATGAATTAAACCAAAAAGCTTCTGAGATTATGGAAGTATTTCCTATTTTTGACGAAAAAAGCAAAAGTTACGATGAAGCTTTAACTAGTGAAGTTATGGAACTACGTGATGCTTTTATTTATCAAGGTTATGGTGCAGCTGATTCTTTAGCAAAAGCTACTGAAGTTACTTTATTAAGTAAAAAACCAGAGTTATTACAAGGCGAAGAAGCGCCAGCAGCTGATCCAGCACCAAAGTTAACTAAAGCAGTTCAAGAAAAGAAACAAAAAGCTACTGTTAAAAAGAAAGTAGCAGCTTCTCAAGCACAACCACCTGAAATGAAAGGTGAATCTACTAAAAATAAGAAAGTAGTAGATATAAATGTTATGTCTGATGATGAATTTGGTGCATTACCAGAAGATACTTTACGAAGATTACGTGGTGACTTTGATTAAAGAGTAGTATACTATTTACGAATTCGTTGGTTAGAACGATATCTAACAACTGGTCGTTCAGTATAAAAATCGTCTAATTCGTCTGCAACGACGTTAACTGCTCGAGGTCGTGCTCGTTAAAATAACGATATCGTATCCCAACGATAAAGGGTATACGGGATATCGCCCCAAATAGCGATTGGTTATTTAATTTAATTTTATTTGGAGGGCCTTATGGCTAATACAAACTTTAGCGCGTTGACCAGTGAACAGCTTACTATCTGGTCTCGTGATTTTTGGCGTGTAGCTCGAAATATGTCTTTCATTAACCAATTTGCGGGTAGTGGACCCAACGCAATGGTTCAGCAAATAACTGAACTTACTCAATCAGAAAAAGGTGCAAGAGCTGTATTAACACTTCTTGCCGACATGACTGGTGACGGTATCGTTGGTGACAACACGCTTGAAGGTAATGAAGAAGCATTAAGAGCATTCGACATTGTTGTACAACTAGATCAAATGAGATTTGCAAACAGACTTTCCGGTCGTCTTGCTGATCAAAAATCTGTTGTCAACTTCCGTGAGCATTCAAGAGATGCACTTGCATATGCAATGGCAGATCGTATGGATCAGTTAGCGTTTTTAACCTTAGCTGGGATTTCTTATAACAGAAAGAACAACAATATTGGTGGTTCTTCTGCTACAAGACCTACTTTAGGTTCAGGTGCTAATTTATCTGACTTAGCGTTTAGTGGTGATGTAACTGCTCCTACTTCTAACAGACACAGAAGAGTCGATGCAACTAGTGGTCTAGTTGCTGGTGATACTTCTGCTTTAGTCGCAGCTGACACAATGTCTTACAAGACTATTGTTGAGTTAAAAGCTTTTGCTAAAGACCAATACATTAGAGGTATGAGAGGACAAGGTAATGAAGAGATGTTCCATTTCTTTGTTACACCACAAGTAATGGCTGATCTGAAGCTAGATTCAGACTTCTTATCTAACGTAAGAAGTGCTGGCATCAGAGGACCAAACAACGAACTATTTGCTGGATCTTCTAGCTTAATGGTTGACGGCGTTATGGTTCACGAATTCAGACACGTACCAAACACATCTCAAGGAACTTCTGGTTCTCAAAAAGGTGGTTCTGGTAGTGATGTTGATTTCGCTGCTTGCTTATTCTGTGGAGCTCAGGCTCTTGCAATGGCAGATATCGGTTTACCTGAAATAGTTGAAGACACTTTTGACTATGGAAACCAAAATGGTATCTCTATTGGTAAGATCATGGGTCTTAAAAAGCCTAAGTACAATTCTGACATTTCTGGTCAGGATGAAGACTTTGGTGTAATCAGAGTAGATTGCGCATTTTAATTAAGATTGGGGTGGTCTTCGGGCCACCCCCTTCTACAAAACAGGAGTTTTAAATGGTAGAAAAAGAAATGAAAAGAATGACAGTAAAAGCTAGTGAAGATGTATATGTAGCTTTAACTACTGGTGATGCAGTAAGATTGACTGCAGGAGAAGAACGAGAATTCCCAGAATATATTGCTTATGCTTGTTTACAAGCTGGTTGTACGGAAGTAAAAGTCCCAACTATTGATGAAGTAATAGAAAAAACTAAAAAGAAAACAACTAAGAAAAAATAATTAAATGGCGGGCACGTTACAAGCACAACACATTTTATCCAGGGTACGTAACATACTACAGGACAATACTGGTGTGCGTTGGACCGACGGCGAGATGTTTGATTATTTAAGTGATGCTCAAAGAGAAATAGCGAACATAAGACCTGATGCTACTGCAGTACACAGTAATGTACAGCTAGCAACAGGCACCGAACAAAGCATACCAACAGATGGTTTGCGTTTAATAAAGTTAGTAAGAAACATGTCTGGTTCTGGTACGGATGCTACTGGAGCTAGAAGTATTAGAGTAGTAACTGAAGACTCTTTAAATACTACTGAACCTAGCTGGCATGACCCTACTGTGACTGGAGATGCAACTCATGGTACCGAAGTAAAACACTATATTTTTGATAGTGAAGACCCAAGAAAGTTTTATGTTTATCCTGGTGTTGCTGGTAGTGCTTATGTAGAAGTAGTCTATTCTAAAAACCCAACTAATATTGGTGCAGCCACCGATGTAATACAAGTAGATGACATTTTTGCAAATGCTTTAATAAATTTTGTTTTATATAGAGCTTATTTAAAAGATGCAGAATATGCTGGCAATCAGAATCGTGCTGGTAGTCATTACCAACTATTTACCCAAAGTTTAGCTAGAGGTGCAGTGGTAGCCAGTGCAATAGAACCCAGTCAAGGAGTAGTTAATGGCTAGTTTTGATTCTTTAATTAGAGATGTATTACCGTACGTTCCAGGTTGCCCTGATAGTTTAATTGAAACAAATATTAGAGCGGCAACTATAGAACTTTGTGAAAAAAGTAGAGCTTTTACTTTTGATTTAGATCCCATTACTACTATTTCTGGAGTATATGAATATGAGTTTGATCAACCTAGCGGCACTGAAGTACATCAAGTGCTTTGGGCGACTTATGATGGACATGACTTAGACCCTATTAGTCCTAGAAGTTTGGAACTTAATTACCCAGATTGGCGTGACCGTGGTGGGACACCAACTGTTTATTTACAAAAAACTCCAACTACTTTCTGGTTAGTACCAGTACCAAACTCAGACAAACAATTACTTATGAATGTTGCCTTAAAACCAACCAGAACCACTAATAATATTGATACAGCGTTTAGTAACACTTATCGCGATGCTATTTTGTATGGCACGGTATATAGATTATTAAGGATACCGCAAAAAGAATGGACTGATCCCATTACTTCTAGTGATTATTTTGGTTTATTTAATGAACAGATAAGGTTAGCAGAATTAAAAGGACGTGGTGGTGACACTGGCGTAAAAAGAACAGTTAAATACAAAACAGCAGGTCTAAGCCACAGGAAGAGGTATGGACGATATGGTAAAGAGTTGGACTATTAAAGATACTGTTTTCGAATACATCCCAATAGAGGATGTTAAAGTTGCTTACAACAACATCGAAAAAGATCTTAAACGTGTAACACAAAAGTCATACGCGGACTGGATACCTGCAGATGTGTATGCAGCTTTACGAGATGGTAGCTCTGAGTTATACATGGCGTATACCAAAGACTATTACTCGGGGTTTTTAATTCTTTCAGTTCTTAAGGATGCTGGCGGAGAAAAAACTTTATATATTTGGGTTGCGTACAGCAGACCTGGGTATAATAATATGGAAGCTGGTATGGAGTTTTTAGAAAAACTTGTACAAAATACTAGCATAACTGGGATGGAGTTTCATTCCAATCGCCTTGGATGGACTAAGGCGGCTAACTTGCACGGATTTAAAGCAGTAACAACAATATATAAGAAGGAATTGTAATGGGTAGTTCACCAAAACAACAAGATTACCAACCTAGTGAAGTAGAAAAAGTTCAAGCGCGCATAGCAAAAGCGGATCAAGAGTTTTTTCAACAAACTTATGATCCTTTACTTCAGAAAATGCGAGATGATTCTTTAAAACAAGACACTCAAACTACTTTACGTGGTCGTGCTCAAGCTGACACGATGCAAGCTTTGACTGGAGATGGTTCTAATCTTAATTTAGCAAGAGGGGTTGATACCACTGCAGATGCTGCTATGGGAGCAGTTGGTAATATTTTACAAGCTAATGTTTTGGCCAGAGATGTAAAAGATAAAATGCAAACTAACGTTTTAGGGATAGCTAGAGGACAAGCAGCAGATGCTGGTAGTGGACTAGCTTCTGCTTCTAAGTTAGCAAGAGCTGAAGATTTAAACAGAGCTAGTGCAAGATTAAGTAGAGCTCAAAACATTATGGGTAATATAGGTAAACTTGGTTCTGCTGGTATTAGAAGATATTCTAGGAAAGGCGGCGAGCTTTTTGCAAGTCCAAATAGTAACCCTGCTATGCAAAACGATCCCTTGGGATTCCAATTTCAATCAAGCCCTTTTAACAGTGGTGAAAGGTCTGCGTAATGGGTAGAGTAACTAATAGAGGCAGAAATACTAACACTGAGCCGACACCAGATCAGATCTTTGCTGATGTTACGCAAGGTCAATACGATAGATTTGAACGTGAGTTCAAACCTTTTGAAGAACAAATATTAGAAAGAGCTCAAAGCGATACTAGCTTAGTTGATGCAGTTCCAGAAGATACTGCAGAGCAACAACAAATAGCTGAAGGTATTGCTAGAAGGAATAGAGAAAGATTTGGCTTTGAATCTACCGCAGCTCTTACCGCAGAAAGAGATAGAGCAACACAAAGAGGCGGTGCTTTGACTTTAGCTGGTGGCTTAAACAATGCTAGATTAGCTCAACTAGATGCTAATCAAAGAGTTATTTCTGATTTAATTAATATTGGTCAAGGCGTAAATAGAAGCTCTTTATCAGGTTTAGGGACTGCTGCAGAAAATGCAGTAGCAAGAAGAAGTCAATATGAAAGAGACAGAACAGCGTATAAAAATTCTAGAACTAGTATGTTAGCTACTATTGCTTCTGCAGCTATAATTTTTTCTGATATACGTTTGAAAAAAGATATTAAATTTAGCCACAGAGAAGATGGGTATAATATTTATACTTGGGAGTGGGATAAAGAAGTCTTAGAATTAAATGCAGGACACTTACCTACTTATGGAGTGCTTGCTCAAGAAGTAGCAGAACAAAAACCAGAAGCAGTAATTACTCATGGTTCTGGTTATTTAATGGTGGATTACGGGAAATTATAATGTCTGGTCACGATTTTAAGTTTGGTAGAGAGGTAGGATTTTTCCAAAGAATGTTTGGGCAATCTTTTACTCCTAAAGAAGTAGACGCAATTCAAAGAAGAGAAAACCAAAGGTATAGCGATACTTTTGGAACTCTAGAAAATGAGTTTGAGTCTGCTTTAGATGATGCTGTGAAAAACAAAGTCGCACCTGCTTCTTTTAATAACGATTTTGGAGAATTTTTAAAGTTTAAAGAAGAATATGAAAAAAATAAAGGCTTTGGAGAAGGCAAAAACCGATTTGTTACTTATAGCCAAGCTGTATCAATGTTAGGCAAAGATAGAGTACATGATTTAATACCTAAAGATACCTTAAGTAAAATTCTAGAGACAGATGCAGATAAAGCGTCAGGAGAAAGAAAAGGTATTGATTTTGAATCTACTGATTTTTTTCGAGGAGAAGATGGCAAAACGAGAGTTAACCCGAAGATTAGAACTTTTCGTCCTGGACCTGGGGGTCGGTTTAGTGCTAGAACTAATAACCCTACTTTAGATGGTAGTTCACAGAGTGAAACTGAAGATCCAGGTATTGGTGATATACCGTTACCAACTATGGATGCTATCTTTGAATTAGGTAGAAATGAACTTTTAGAAAGAACCGGAGTATATGGCACAAACAATAAAGTAGGCGCACCTTTTTTTGATGCACTTACTGATAGAACTAGAGGGGCTATGGAAAGCGGTAATAGGCAGGATGCCTTACCTATTGTAGAGCAAATATCTGATACTTTAGAAAACACTTTAAATTACGACATTATTGACAAGGCTGCTAGTAATGAACTAACAGGCACTAGGGCTACAGACAAAACTACCGGTGATACTACCGATGATACTATTGGAGTAGCCATTGGTTCATATAACCCTAGTGACGAAGACATTACAAAATTTACTGAAGGCTTTGTCTCTCCAGGTAAAAGAGGTCAAACAGCAGTAAAACAAACTCTTATAAACCAGTTAAAGAGTAAACGAGACGCTATTCAAAGTTTAGAAAAAAAGATAGGTAGAGGCGAAACAAGAAATACAAGAGCTGACACTGTAAATTTAGAAAGAAAAAAAGTAGAGTTTAACAAACTTGTTCAACAAGGAATAGACAATGATTTAAGAGAAACTTTAAAAACTAAATTAGAAAATGTAACTGGTGAAAATAAAGCTAAGTATGGTCAAATTTTAGCTGGGCCTAATTTTGATAAAATAGTAAAAAATCCTCAACTAAAACAAGAAATTCAAAACTTATCGCCAGATGAATTTATTCAAAAATATTCGAGTGCTGATGGCACTTTAAACAAAGAAGCTTTATATGGTCAAGACTTTATAGAACCAGAAAAAGAAATCCTTAAGAAAACAATAAGCAACGCTGAACTTAAACAAATTAGTGATGCAATAGAAAATAATGACGAAGCTAAAGCTAGAGAACTTATGGGTAAATTAAATTTCTCAGACGAAGATGAACAAACTCTAATACAAAGTTTAAATAGAACTGGTGGAGATTATCGAAGTGCATCGGATAATTTTTTACGTAGAATGTATATTCTAACTTTAAAAAATGCACCTCCTGATAGCGCATTAAGTGAAGCTTTGTTTAGAGATGTAGATTTAGCAACTCTAACAGACACTGGTTTCTTAAATAATAATGCCTTATCTGCTGCTACTAGCGCTAGAGATACTCAAACTAATAACTTTAATACTTTACTACAGAATATAACTACAACTTTAAGAGACTCTTTAGAAAAAGATGGCTTAAATATATTTGACGGCCGAGGGGCAGTTCGATATAACACCGAACTTAATCTTTTAAAAGCAAGCATAAGAGATAGAGCACAAGCAAGACAGTACTATGAATTAAGGGCTGAGCAATATAAAAATCAAGTTAGTGAGGATCTTGGTGATGTAGGTTGGATTCCATATCTATTAAGTCTTGGAAGAGCTCGAGGAGCAGACCCAGCTGTATATTCTGATGGATTGCAAAGTGTTGCTGTCGTAACTAGAACTGGAGGGCCGCCTAGTGAAGATAACCCAGTTATTGGTTTTAGAGCAAATCAAGCTTATCAAAACGCTGACCAGTTAATAAGGGAAAAAGGTCAAAGTTATGCAAATAACTTAGCAAAAGCTCTAATTCGATATGAAAGAGCAGACACACTAACTGAAGAACAAGCTAAACAGGAGTAAAGGTAATGGCTACTTTAGCAGAAACCTTAGCCGCCCTTGATGCTCAAAACACAGATCAAGATACTCCGACTACTCTAGCTGAATCGGAAAGAGATAAAGATGTAACTTTTGATCGTAGCCCACAAACTTTAGGAGAAGTTTTTGCAGATTCAGTACGTGGTGGTACTGCACAACTTACCAGTGACTTCGAAAGGTTTAAAGGTTTAGGTAATATCATTACTGGTGATCAAGAAGCTGCACAAGACAACTTTGCAATAGCAGAAAGCTATGATAATTACTCTTCAGAAATATTTAACAATATCCAACCTTTTGAAGAGTTTCTAGAAGAACCTACTTTTGGTGGTTTTTTTACTCAAGTAACTAAATCTATTGGTCAGTTTACCCCTATGGCAGTTAGTTCTTTAGCTAGTGGTTTTGCTGGTGCAGCAGTAGGACTATTAGGTAAAACAACTTTACGTGCTAGTTCTAAGTTTGCAGTAAATAAAATTTATGAAGATGTAAAAACCAAAGCAGCTACAAAAGGGTTGAACGCTTTAACACCTAGTGAACGTACTATTTTAAATGAAGCTTATGGCTACATGAAGTTTGCTAAACGTGGTGGGGTAGCAGGGGCTTTTGGACAAGAATATGTTATTGGTTCTTCTCAATCTGCTTCTGAATTTCAAGAAGCTGGTAGAGAACTAACACCTTTAGAAGCTTACCAGTCTTTAGCTTTGGGTGTACCTCAAGCTGTTTTAGGTACAGCGTCAGAAGTGTTATTTGCTAACGCTTTGTTAAAAACCGCTTTTGCTGGGTCACCTCTAGCTAAACTAGAGAAAAAAGCTAGAACTAAAGGGGTAGCTGCATTAAGTGCAAATGAAAAAAATGCCTTCAATATTATTGAAAAAATTAACAGAAAAGAAAAACTAACTCCTTCCGAAGTAGGTAAGATAAGAAAGTATATTGGCCCTGATAAAAATGTTTTTGCTAATGTAGCCATAGATATTGGTAAAGGTTTTGGAGGTTCAGGAGCAGTTGAAGGTATTACTGAGGTAGCTCAAGAAGGTTTAGGAGTAGCCCAACGTTTTAGTATTGATGATCAATACACTGCACGTGATGCAAAATTAAGATTAGCAGAAGCAGCTTTTGCTGGATTTTTTGCTGGTGGTGCTCGTGGTGGTGCTGGTGGTGCAGCTACTGGAATAATAAATCAAGCTCGTGCTTATGCAGAACAAGGAGCAGTAAGCGAAGCTGACCTTAATAACCAAAGACAAAGTAAAGGTGAAGGCGAAACTTTTGAAACAAAGTCAAGTGCTGAAATAAACGCTGAAGTAAATGAACTAAACCCAGACACTGGCACTGGTAAAAATGCTGTATTTGTGCCTGGAGTTACTAATTTAGACCAATTAAGTGGAATAGATCTTAGTAATATTTCAGATTTAGATGCTGTAGAACATAAAGGTGGCTTAATTATCAGTACTAAAAAACTTTTAGAACCCCTTAGAAATGAACAAAAAGCATTACAAACTAGTAAAAACCCAACCGCTGACAATTTTGCAAGGATAAATAAAAGAGCAGAAGATCTGTTAGGTGGTGAAGATATAACTTCTACTGCTGATGTAGATACTCAAGTTATTGTAAAAAATTCTGCTGGTACTATTATTGCTAGAAAAAGGACTACAGGAAATAATGCTGCACAAGTTCGTAATGAACTACAACAAAAGTATCCAAACGGTAGCATAGAAACAAGAGCCTTAGAGGAAGTTATAGAAGAAAGAAACATGGAAGGTATGTTTGATGATGATCCCGACTTAGATGATTTAGAAGTACAACAAGACCTTGCAACTAATACCGAAACAACTGAAACTGAAACTGATACTGAAACAGGCGCATCCCCAGAGGACGCTCTTACTTTACCTCCTGGAGTGGTTAGAGGCACTATTACTGATCCTACTACTGGTGCAGTTCAAGATTTATCTGAAACTGAACGTAGTTATAAAAAAAGTAGGTTTGTGCCTGATGAAAATGACACTTCGGCTAATGCAGTAGAATTACGTGATTTACGAAACAGATATATTGAACAATTAGCTACTCCAGAAGAACGTAATTATTGGAACCCAGAAGTTGGACCAAAACCAATTGACAGTTTGTCAGCTTCTGCTTTACGTAAATTTTTTGAATTAAAAACAGCTAATCCAGATTTAGTAATTGGTGAATCTTTAGAAGATGCTAACCGTTTTGCTTTTTATACTTACGGCGATCAAAATGCTCAGTTTCAAGCTAGAAAAGCTGTTTCTGATGCAGTGTTAGAGACTATACGTTCACCAGATCAAGCCTCTCCTGGGTGGACAGTTGAGATAACTGATCCTGAAGCCCCTAGCACTCTTGGTTTTGGTGAAAGAAAAGTAATTTTCAAAGATGGTGAACCTAAGATAAATATGCAAACTTTATTACAACAAGCAGTGCAAAATTTTGAACGTGAAGGTTACCAACAAAATTTAGATGCTGAGCAGAGCAGACAACAAGCCTTAATGAATTCTTTACTGCCTACTTTAGAAGCATTAAAAAATAATGGGTACGCTATAAAAGTACGCGACGCTGATGGTAATGTTGTAGACGCAGTTGAGCGTCCTGATATCGCTACCAGCATGCCTATAGTACGTGGAGAAAGAGGTGCTTTTGTTAGTGCTGAACAAGTTTTAAGAGACGTAAGAGTTGCACCGAGAGAAAGACGTCAACCATCTAGACAGAGAACGACTAGAGCTGGAGCGCCTTTAGAACAAACTCTTACCGAGAGTGAAGGTCAAGAAAGAGCAACTCTTGGGGATGAAAGTCCAGAGGTAACAGACCAAACAGAAATGGAAAATATGATGGAGCAAACCGATCCGATTGAAGGGGCTCCAGGTGAGTTAGATTTAGACCCAGAA
>Ga0163180_10001718_pt1 | contig 12385 bp, 11 predicted proteins | sample AtlANTMetagenome_2_FD_109647 | JGI IMG/M metagenome (GOLD analysis project Ga0163180, IMG submission 109647) | Marine eukaryotic phytoplankton communities from the Atlantic Ocean - Atlantic ANT 4 Metagenome | ecosystem: Environmental > Aquatic > Marine > Oceanic | place: North Atlantic Ocean...
AAATAATTGTTTAAAAAATTTAAGAATTAAGACGAGAATAAGACGATAATAATATTATTTTTAAATATTTTGTAGTGTATGATATATTTTATGAATTATTTGATAAATTTGATGAATATTATGAATATTTTGAATATGTTTAATTTATTAATTATTTTATATGTATTTTTTGCGTATTGATATAAAGAAATTATAATAGTAATTAATATAGTATAATGAGTATTTATAATAAAATATTTGAAAATATAAATTTGTCAATTGCGACGATAAAAAAGTATAAATATTTATGTAAAAAATTTAATGTAATATATGAGAATGTAAAAAAAGTTTCAATTGTTGGTAATGAATTAAAACAATTTCAAATTAATTATGAAGAGTTTGATAAAATTATAATTGAGTATGAAAAATTGAATAATAAAAAAATGAGTTTGGAACAAAAAAAGCAATTTGTAAATATTGTTAGGAAGATAAAAGAATTGAAAAAGTTTAAATATTTTGATGAATTTGATAAAGTATTAAAAGTTATGAGAACGCAACGAGATATTCAAATTAGAGAACAAGGAAGAACAAAAGAACAAATTGAAAAATGGGTTAGTTTGGATAAAATTAATAAAGTAATTAACGAGCAGGAAAAAACAATTAAAAAGATAATGAAAAAGAAATTGAAACAAAGAAGCAACGACAATTTAAATTTGATACAATACAATTTACTAATGAATTTATATATTAATACGGCAACTTTAAGAAATACGTATAATAATATTAAAGTTATAAGGACAAAAAAAGAAATAGATAAAATTATTGCTAATAAAGAGGAGTATAATAAACATAATTATTTATATATTTCTCGTAGTATTTGTAGGTTTTATATATTGAATCATAAACAAATGAATTATATAGCGTTTAAGAAAAAAATATTACAATTCAACGTTAATAAAAAGGTTAGAAAGTTAATATTAAGATGGTTAAAAATTACTAATAATGACTTTTTAATTATTAATGTAGTAAGTGGTAATATTTATAATCAATCATCAAATTTTTCAACATATTTTACAGAATTAAACAAGAAATATTTAAATAAACCAATAGGGAGCAGGCAATTAAGGGTTATTGTTGTAAATGATAGAAATAAAGGAGGTAATATACAAGAAAGACTTGAAAATAGTAAAAAATTAAATCATACAATTAGAACAGAATTAATTTATTATGATAAAAAGGATATTGACGTTAATAATAATAATAAAATTATCAATCAAGAAGAAAAAGTTGAAATAAATATTGGGTAATACATATATATTTTCAACAAATTATACACTATATTATTAAAAATTATTAAAAATATCCGTAATTACACCATAAATACACCATAAACTTATTTTTTTTTACAAATATCGAGCGAGAAAAACCCACATAAGGAATTATAAGACAATATAAGAGAGAGTAAATATATATGAACCAATAGAGCAACTAATTATATATCGTTGGTGCTTCGTAGTATCTATAATTTTGTCTTACTTTGTCAAGGTGTTTATATTGTTGGTTTATTTGTTTCTTTAAATCTCTTGTAAATACTAAATAATCAATTACTACTATTTTAAAATCATCACTATCTATTTTATTAATCCCTTCATATTCATATTTAAAAATATCCTTACAATCCATATTAAATTTTGTATATATTATATTTGTCTTTCTTGGTTGTTTCTCTATTAATGTATCTAATAATTTTATTGAATTAAATCTAAAAAATAGTTCAAAAAAATTAAAATAGTTATTCAATAAATTAATCTTTTGTTGCTTTGTTCCTTTCAAGATATTTTTCTTATCAATCGACAATTGCTTATTTTTGTGTTTTATTATTAATTGCTTTTTCAACTTTATTTTATTCCATAAATATATTCTATTATCTCCAAAAAGTTTATAAAATACACGTTTAATTATTCCGTGTTTGTTCCGTTGCTTTTTATCGGTAAATTCAAATATATTATTGCTATATTCTCCTATTAGTTCATATATATCTTCTATTAATAATACCATATTTAATATAATTTTTCAATTTATTTATGATATTCTTATTATATTTATATATGATGTCTTTTTTAATTACTATTTTAATATTTTATATTTTTGGTTGGTTTATGATGATACAATAATTATTTGTTATATTATTTGTTATATTATTTGTTGTATTTTCTAAAATATATTTCAAATGCTTTTTGGTTTTTTCGTGGTGTCTTTTAGATGATAAACTTATTGGACTTCCACAACAACAAATTATTCTTTTATATTTCTTGGGTTGGGTAATGTGAAAATTTGAATTAATATTTGATGTGTCTAATTTCCAAATTTTAGGTGGTTTATCTTCTTTTTTATTTGTTCCCTTAATTCTTACTTGGTTTCTTACCCGTCTTATTTTTATTTTATTCCACTTATTATAAATACTATTTAGAACTTCAACAATATCTTCTACTCGTTTTATGCCTTTTATAGGTCTATTAACTTGTATTTTAAATAGGTTTATTCCAACTTTACAAATATTTAATAATTCATCTTTATTTTCTTCTAATTGTTTGCGTTTTATAATAGTCTTATTTATGTGTTCTTTTATTTCAAGAATATTTTCGAGTTTATCAATTAAATCTTCTTTTTGTTTTTGTTTTAATTCCTTAATATTTTCTTTCTTGTTTGCTTTCAATTGTAATTTGATATCGATAAATTTAATATTATTTATGTTAAAATATTCAATAAACTTTTCAATAATTAATTGCTTGTTGGTTGTTTCAAATACTTCTTTTGATATATCAACTCTATTTTTAATAAATTCACTCAAATATTCAATTAAATTATATTCAATATCATCTTCTATTTGGACTTTGAATAATAATAAATTTATGCTTTTTGATAGGTTTGAATATTGTTTAAATCGTTGCTTATAATCGTGGGTTTTTCCTACCTTGTAAAAGTTATTATTAATATATGCTTGGTTTAAATATATATATTCCATACTTTAAATAGTAATTATTATATATTTATATTCCAATATATTTAATTGTATATTTTGAGGTGTCCTATCAATTTAAAAGGATAATAATATACTTTATTTAAAAACTTATGGGACAAAATATAAATATGTCTTTTTTAAGGGAATTGTATAATATATTGTAAGTTTCCCTATAAATTATAATAGAGTCCTTTATATATAATATGTTTCTCTCCCACCTTGTTATTATTATATATTACTCTCTCTACTATAAATAATTCCCGCCACCACTATATATTTAAAGGGAATTTAAAGGGAATTTAACGGGGTATTATAAAGGGTATTATATAGTTTATGGTGGTTTATGGTGGTTTATAGTGGTTTTATGGTGGTTTATACAAAATTCAATTGTTTTTTATTGTAAATTTACAAGGTTTAATACAATTACATAAAAATTTATATTATTAACTTCCTATTAATTAAATATTTGTTACTTTTCAACCAATTATTATTTTTTAGTGTGTTATATATATCATCTAATTCTTCAAATATTTCATCATATAAATATTCATATATTTCATATTGCTTTTCAACTTTCCTTAAATTTCTTAACTTTTCCCTAATAATACCTTTTACTTTTTCCTTCTTTGTTACTTCAAATACATATTCTAATAATAATTTGTATGACATCAATATATATTTCTTTTGTGTTCTTGATGGTTCAATATATAATTGTTCTACTTTTAAGAATAGTATATTAATAAGATGTTCCAAATATTTTATTGTATATTTTTTAGACTTCATAATAGTATATATATATAATTACTATCTAAATTTTATTTATTTATCCTTTAATTTATTTATCCCTTATCCTTATTCATCATATTGAATATCATATTATTTATATTATCAATTGTTTTTTCTCTTGCTTTTCCTAATGGTTTTAATTTGGTTTTCTTTTCTTTGAATTTCCCATAATTTGTTATTGGGTTTTCTTTAACATCTTCTTCTTTATCATCTATTATTATATTATCATCTTCTTCTTCAAATTCATCAACATCTATTTCTATTACTTCTAATTCTTCAATTGGTTCTTGGATATTATTATTATTATTATTTGGTGGTGTTGGTTGTATTGTATTATCAATAATTATATGGTCTTCTATTGGTTCTTCTTCGTCACTATCCATATTATTATTATTTAATATTGTTCTTTTTCTTTCTTCAAATTCTTCTTGGGTTTCTCCAAATTCTTTATATATTAGTGGTTCAACTCCTTCTTCTTCCTCATCATCATCAAATAATAAATTATCAAATTGCCTTAATTCTTCAAGTCCTAAATTATAATTAATTAAATTATCTACGCAATTATTATAACTTTCAAAATTTGAATATTCATATATTAAAGACTTTACACTATCTAAATTTTTTACTTTTGCTTTGTATGGTTCAATCCAATCATATATATTAAATTCATCAATATTTATTTCATATTCTTTTATTTGTTTCTTTGTAATTTTATATTTTACTCTCCATATTTCAATTGGTTTATATTCCCTTTTTCCCGTTTCCTTGTTCCTTCTTCTATTTAATTTTTTATCAAATTTTATTATGCTCCACTTATTAAATATTGTATTAATTACTTCAACTACATCTTCTACACTTTTCAACCCTTTCTTTTTCCTTTGTATTAATATTTGAAAAGTTTCTTTTGCTTCTTTACAAAGTTCAATTAATTTTTCTAAATTTGCTTCTATGTCTTCACGTTTTATTATTGTTCCTTGCTTGTATGTTTTCAATTTGAATATCTTTTTTATTTTATTAATAATTTGGTGTTGTTGTGCTTGGTTCTTTCCAAATATGATATATTTATTTTTAAAATCTCTTACAAGTTCAAAGTGGTATATATTAGTTAATTCCAATTTTAAATTCTTTAATTTGTCTTGCTTGTAATTATTATAGAATTCATCAAACAACCAACCCTTTATATTATTTGGTGTTTCTTTTTTTACAATATATTTATTGAAGTTATATTTGCTTATTTCGTCCCACTCGTCAAAACTTAAATTTATTGTTTTTGCTTTTAAACTTAAATTTTCAAATTCTTCTTTTGTAATATCTTTAATTGCTTCGTATTTCTTCTTGATATATTCGGGTATATTCAAATCTAAAAACGTGTAATATTCGGGGTCAAAATCATCAATTATTTTTATTTTATATCCTATTCTTTTTAGATATTGTAAGTGAATTAATTTATAAAATCTCATATTTAGAAATTCTTCGTTCTTGTTCCAAAGTTGGGTAATTTTCAACCAATAGGGGCAATTGTAATATAATATGTCTTCATAATCTAAATATTTTTTACAACTTTCTTTATTTGTTTCTAATATTTTTTTGTTTCTTTCTTCATATGCTTCATAACTTTCTATTGTTGCTTTAATTCCATTAGGCACTTTATAATTTTGTATTCTATCATCAATAAACATATAAACCTTTTTATCTTTCAATTCGCGGGCACGATAGGCACTTTGATATAAATCGCGGGCAACTCCACAAGACGAGGAGCAATACATAAAGACACAATCAAAATTATGTTTTTCTTTGTCTTCAATATCATCAAATTTATAATCTAATCCCACACTAATAGAAGTAGTTGTTATTATTAAATTATACTTTTTCCACAATTCTTTTATTGGTGTTTCTTTTGTTTTCTTTGTGTGTTCCTTGTTTGCGTGATATTCTAAATATTTAATATTGGGGTGGTCTTGGTCTAATTTCTCTACAAGTTCTAATAATTTCTTTTTACTACTACAAATAAAATATATTTTTTTCTTCTTAATTGTGAGTAATTCTATAAACTTTTCCAAGAATTTATTCATACTCGACTTCCTCGCGTTGCCCTTTCCCATCATAATTAAAGGGAGTTTTGAATTATCATATATTATTACTTCTCTATTGGTTTTTTGATAATTTTCAATTGAATATATATTATTTTTAAAATCGCTTCTATCATATTCTAATATATTGCTTATAAATTCGTATGTTCTCTCAGTAAGAAACGCGTCAGCAAGATATATTTTTTTACTTGCTCTAAATATTCTTTCAAATGCTCTTACGGTTTTCTTTAATATTCCCTTTAAAGTTGGACTTGTGAATTGGTTTAAAACACTTTCAATTTCATCTACTACTATTAAATCAAAATCAATATTATTTTGTTCGTCCAATTTATTTATGCTTTCAAGTTGGACTACTATATTATCTACACTTTTATATTCTTCCTTTTTCTTGATATTTTGATATAATCTAAATTTTCTATTTGTTTTTTTATTAAAATCGTCAGTAATGCTTTTTGCGTGTGTTATTCTTGGAGTTATAATAATTACTTTTTTAATTTCTTTATGGTTCTTAATATAATTACAAATACTATAACTTTTACCACCTCCTAAATTAGCAGAACCAATTAGAACTTTATAATTATCAAATATATCTTCAATATGGTTTTCTCTCTCCAAAAAATATTTTGTATTTGTTATTTTATTATATTTTGTTTTTGGTGTGTTTAATTGTTTTATTGTGTTAATCATCATAATTTTATTAGCAGTATTCGCAATTTTTAAAAGTGTTGTATAACCATATCCTTTATTACTTTTATTTGCTTCGTCCCAAATTTCGCTTGTTTGGTTGTCGTTGTCGTCGCAAGTCCAATTAATAAAATCTTGTTTTTTTCCTCCAATTCTTTTAAAGGAATATAATATTGCTTTCCATACTCTTTTAATTTGTCTATATTCTCCACTATTGGGAATACTAAATAATAAATCTTTGTAATTTGTAATTTTAATTGTTGGTGTATTCTTATTATTTCTTTTTGCTTCATCAAATTTTACTAATTCAAATATTGTTTTTTCTTCTTTTGGTTTTGTTTCTACAACTTTTTCTTCTTGTGTTGTTGGTTGTGGTTCTTGTGGTTCTTCGTTGGTTTTATAAAAATTTGTTGGTTTTCTACTATAATATCCAACTAAATATTCTTTATTATCAACTTCTTCTTTATCCTCCTCTAATTGGTTAAATTTGGGGTTCTTTGTTCTTTGGTTCTTTGTAAATGCTTTTGTTTGGTTGATACATCTAAATAAAGTATTATTTCTATAAATACACTCATCAAATATATATTTTAATTCTTTGTTCTTTTTGTCTTTATATTTTAGGTCTTTTTGATAAGTTTTATTATTTTCAATATTTTCTTTGAGTTTATTTATAAAGTGTCTTATGCTTTTTGCGTTTCTAAATTTTTTATTTGTATGATATAATATATGGTTTGAAAATTTAGTTGTTCTATTTGCTTCTTTAATTAGTGGTTCTTTTAAGTCTTCGTTGTATAATTCCTTAAAAGTTTCTTTTACTACTTTATCAAAGTTTTTAATAATTCTTGCTTCACTCTTCGCCACTCTTCGCTTTGGTATATCTATATCAAAAAATAAATTGGTTGGTGTCGTTGTTGTGAGGAGTTCAAATATATTTAAATTCTTATCTAAAACTTTGTTTAATAACTTGATATTCTTGATAGATGTATAAACACCTTTTTTTAATATTGGACTCTTATATTGAAGAACGATATTTAAATTATTCTTCTTTGAATATTTCAAGCAATAATTAAGAGGTTTATATATATCTTTCTTGCTTTCCTTTTCATCTTTCTTTTGATATTCTTTATAAAATACTTTACTTTCAAATATCGGGCAAGAATCACTATATAATTTAATTGAATTCTTTTTTATGTTCTCACGTTCAATTTCAATTTCTCGTTTTTGCTCTTCAACCATCATATTATTATATATATATATATTAGATATTATTTTATTCTTATATAACTTTTTATTTAAAGTTGTGTATTTTATATATATTACTATATGCTTATCTTTATCTATTAACCACTATATACTATAAATTTAATAGGTTTTTATGGAATTTCCTATATATTCTTTATTTTTGATGTAAATTTATTTATAACTTCATATTTTTTTATATTTCCTATACATATATATTAAATTATATATTATTTTGTGTAGTTCGATATGTATTATAAAATTATAGATATATTTATTGATATTCTTATTGGTGTTACATCGATATATATTAAATTTAATTACTATTTAAAAAAGTCCCACATAATTATTATGGTATGTGGTTATAGATATCGTTGATATTTGGGGGGACTTTTGGAATTTACATATACATATATTTCTATAAATTTGAATAAAAATATTAATTAATTTTTGTAGATATATATAATAATTGTATCTAAAAATTCCAATTAACCCTTGATATAAAATAAGGTGTAAATATAATAAATATTGGTTTATTTGTCCTATCAATTTAAAAGGATAATAATATACCTTATTTAAAAATTAATAGGACACTTGAAAAACTCAATTAATAATTTTGTCCCACTAATTACTTTTTTTTATTTTTGGTGTCCTACAAGTTTTAAATTATAGTATTTTATTATCCTTAAAAATTAGTGGGACACCAACCAACCAAAACTTTTTTCAATTGATATTATATTTTTTTGAATTTGATAGAATATAATATTGTCCTATCAATTTTTAAGTAAGGTATATTATTATACTTTTAAATTAGTAGGACACCAAAAAAATAAATATATTCAATTTTTCATATATCCGGAAAGAATACAAATATAATTAAATAACATCGTTTTAAATATCCGCAACTACCAATTCAATATTGATAAAAAAATTTAATAATATTATACTTAAAATTGTAATTAAATATAATAGAATTATAACAAATAAAAATATAAATTATTATCGATATTCCCGTAGTTTTCCTTACACTTCCTACAATTCCACGAGGATAAATAAAAAAGTTCAAAAACCCTATACAAGTATATTAAGTTGCTTTTTGCTCTCGTAGATATTGTAGTAAATACGGGAAAATTCACGAGGATATTAAAAAAAATAATTACAATTTTAATTACAAATTCCTAAAATACAATTTGCTATTTATTGAAATTATTATAAAATTTTGTATAAAAAAGAGAACCATAAAATTATTGGAAGTTGTATAAAATTTATTTGAAAATTAGCAACAATTAATTAGTCTTTTTTTCTCTTTTTTCTCCTCCTCGCTTTCCTCGTTGTTCTCATCTATTTTAACTTTCTTAATATCAATTACACTATAAATTTTATTTAACCTATTATTATTAATATTTTTCTTATAAATAAAGGTTGATAAGTCGGTAGTCTTAGTAAAACCCAAAGCACGGGCAATATCTACTAATTTATTAAACTTTAAAATTAATACAATATTCTTTTTGGTGTTGTCGGTATATGTCGTTAATTTCCAATACTCTTTATTATTCTTTTCTCTCTCTTCTTCAATTGTTTTATTTAATTGGTTTAATTGCTTTTTTAATTTCTCTAAAACTCGGTTATTTATCATATTCTTATATATATATAGTAAAGATATTAATTTATCCTTATATAACTTATTATTATATATTATATATCTTTTATTTCTTATCTATTGATAATTTTGATATTTTTATAGTAAATTATAGGGAAATTCAACCAATTTATATATATTGTATTAATTCCTATATATAATTTATTTTTAATTTTATTCTATTATATACAACTTTCTATAAATTTATATATAATTATTCACTATCATATTCTTCATCAATATTATCTAATAAATTATTTGTGAGTTCATCAATTAAATTATTATTATATTCATCTTGAAACGCCTCGGGAACGATAGACCAATTAATATAAGATGTATTATAAATTGTATGTTCTTTTTTAAATATTTCTTTTCTTTTCTCATCAATATCAATATCAAAATATTTATTATCTATCTTACAATTTTGAAAAGAATAGAACCAATAATTATAATATTTATCTTGTAATAATTCTTTCAATTTGTTATTGATAAAGTAATTGGAATTTATAAAAAGTTTATTAAATTTATATTGTAATTTGAAATATGATATGTCACGGTTAAATTCTACCCTTTCTAAAACATCTTCATAATTGTAATTAATTAAGTGAAATTTATTAAAAGTCTTAACAATTTTTATAAATTCTCGTAACTCTAACAAGAACAAATTCTTAATATAAAATTCAATAAAAAGTTCATCAACATATTCAAACCTCCTTTTAATTAAGTTATTAGACTTATCAAAGTAATAATTTTTACCACTATAAAAGGAGTATGTAAGACTTTTTAATACACTTGGAAGAGTCTTAAAACTCATATATTATATATTGATATATTTTTAAACTTTTATATAGTAATTAATTATTTTTTAATACTAATTTGAAGTTATTAATAAATTTTGTTTAATTCTCTCATATTCCTTTTCAATTAGTTCAATATTTTTATGTGTTTCTTTTTGTTCTTCACTTACTATTTCAATTATATCTTGTCTATCATAATAAGAATTAATTATATTTTCAAGTGTAAGACATCGCCCAAATATTAATAAATTTATGTTATTTTCTAATACAATATCGAGGAATTTAATAAAGTTTTTATCGTGTGTTTTATCATAAACTTTTACAAAATATTTAAGAATTTTTTCAATTTCAACTACATCTTCTTTTTTATATTTAAATTGTCCTTCTTTAATATAATTGTCATATGTCATATATTTAATATGTGGTTGAAATATCCTAAATTCTCTTTTATCTCTTATTTTTTTTGTAACTAATATTTCATCAATTTCTTGAATAATAAAATTAATAATACTTTCAAAATAGTAATTATTTATATATTTTTTGTCCTTTTCATATATGAATTGAAGGATATAATTATTAATTGCTTTTATCGGTGTTAGTTCCAATTTATATATATAATAGTCTTCAACATATCTTTTAATTTTTCTTTTAAGTCTTCTCAAAAATACACGACTAAACGCCAACGACTTTTTCATAGATATATAATATAATTTGTTAATATCTATTTAAATTTTATACGAAATAACCAAAAAATACAAATAAATTAAAATAGTAATTAATAGATAAAGATAATTATATAATACATATATATAGTAATTAAATATGTCGAATATTGTCAATAACGATATAAGATGGGGTTTATTTGGTTTAACTATTAACGAGTCATATATATCTTATAACGCTTGCGAGAGATACACCGACGACGAGGACTATAACTTTGACCCAAAAGAAGAACCCAATAAAATAGATAAAATTGATATATTACAAAATTGTATTAATAAAGTAGAAAGAAGTATTAATTGGAGTAAATACGAGGAAATTCGAGGACATATTGAAGAATGTATTAACGACTACGCCAATTTATATTACAAAATTGAAGAAGATGAAAAAGAAGATGAAGAAACAAATGAAGAAAAAGAAGAAAAACAAGATGAAACCGTAGAGCAAAACCAAGGCGAAACCGTAGAGAAAAACCAAGACAAACCCATAGAGCAAAACCACGAGGAAGGAGGAGAGAAAAAGAAGCAACCAAAGAAGAGAGCAAAAAGCAATTCTAAAAAATTTTCTTGTTCTTGTGGTGTAAGTATTAATATTAAAAGTAAAAAAAGACATATGACAAGTAAAAAACACTTAAAATATATTAATTCAAATACACATAAAAATTAAAATAGTAATTAATATAATAATAAAATATGAATTCAATTTATAATATTAAGGATATATTTAATATAATTGATGAATATAAAATTGGAATTGAAGAAAGCGAAAAAATAAAAAAATATGGATATGTCAAATATATTAAAAATTGTATGGAACAAGATAACCCAATACACCAATATAAACACATATTACAATATAATTTAATTGATATGTGCGACTTAAACTTAATAATATTGGGTGATATTTTAGATGATGTTATTATTAAAACTAATATTTTTTATGATAAACTTTTTAAAGAAGTCCAACAAAATATATATAATTATGAAGAATAAAATTTAAAATAGTAATTAAATATTTAATATTATATACATATATTAATATGATGTTTAAGCAAGAATATAAAAAAAGTTTTATTGAATTCTACATATTTTTTTACAAGAATAAGAACAAATTTAATAAGAATAATTTGAACTTTGACTTTAAGGAATTTGAAACCAATATAAAGGCAATTTATAAAATATTGGTATTAGATAAGAATAAAACAATACAAAAATATTTTGATGTTAAAAAATTCAATTCAATATTGTATTCAATTATCAAAAATAAAGATAAAGTTGATGAAGCAATTAAAAACGAATTAGAAGAACTTTTTAAAAATTATATTCAAAACGGTTTTAAATTGCGTTTATTCCTACAAAGCAAATTATTAAATAAAGTTGTTTAAAATAGTAATTAAATATAACATAATAATAATATAATATATATATGA
>Ga0163180_10001720_pt1 | contig 12382 bp, 9 predicted proteins | sample AtlANTMetagenome_2_FD_109647 | JGI IMG/M metagenome (GOLD analysis project Ga0163180, IMG submission 109647) | Marine eukaryotic phytoplankton communities from the Atlantic Ocean - Atlantic ANT 4 Metagenome | ecosystem: Environmental > Aquatic > Marine > Oceanic | place: North Atlantic Ocean...
GGTAAAGGTACTACTGCCTCATTACCGTGAAGAACTGCATTATATCCGTGCACAGGCCCTCTTGCAATTCCTCCTGTTGTATATCTTTTTCCTTTCATAGGGCTTATTCCACCCCCAGCGAACTCTGGAGTTATACCACCCTCTTTAAATCCAAAAAAGCTACTCGCACTTGCTATGGCTTGTAACGCCATTTGTTTTGCAATCATTTTGGCAAGATCAGCAAGTATTGCTTTTGCCATATCTGCAAAAGCTTCTTTAGCACTCTTTGCACCCGTAATCATTCCTTCAAAGGCAGAAGCCATACTATTATTAATAGTATCATATAAACCTTGTGTTTGTTCTAGTTCTAAATTTAAATCAAATTGTGCTTCTGCTAATTGTCTAGCTCGTGCTACCTGCGCTTCGTTTCCGCCGTCCAGTTCTCTTTCATAAGCCGCTTCATTTCCTGCTTGTTTTCTTGGATCAAGACTTAAACGGTCAATTCTACCTTGTAAATCTTTGTTTGCACTTTCTTGTTTTCTATTTGCTATATTAGCAATCTCACCTTCAAGTCTAAGCTCTTCAGTTAAAGCTGCGAGTTTTTCTGCTGCTGCTTGTGCTGCCTGTACTCTTCGCTGTCTTTCTTCTTCGGATAGATTTTCTGCACTTTGTAAAGCTATTCCTGCAATTTCTAATTCTTTAACTGCTATTGCACTATTTTCAAGTAATGTTTGTTTTTTATTATCTCTTTCTAGTCTGGCTCTTTCTAATGAGCTTCCTGCAAATTGAGCCATTTTTTGTTCAAATGTTATTTCCCTATTACTACTAGCTAATTTTAAGTTTGATATTTCTTTTTCGATAGGCACTTGCTGTTTTAGTACATCTAGAGCGATAATTTCATTGCCGAGACTTTGATTTTTAAGTAAAAGATTTTTCTCACTTATTTTTGTGTTCTTTTCAGCTGCTTTGACAGCAGCCGTAGCAGCAGCTAGCTCTGCATTTGTTTCTGATCGAAGTTTAATTGCTGCGTCTGACTGGTCGCCTTTTAAGTTTGCAAGTCTTGCTTCTACTGCTGTTAAATTTGTACGAGCTAACTGCTCTTTATCTACAACTTTTAAATGCTCAGCAGCAATACTTAATGCTTTTGATTGAAGATTAGAATCTCTATCAGCAAGAGTAATTCCATTTGTTTTAAGGTTAGAAGATTCTTCTTCAAGAAGTAGTCTACTTTCAAAAGACTGATTTAACTTATCAGATGCATCTTGAAAAGTTTTTAATTGTATTTGATTTCCTTCAAGTAAAAGCGAATATCTTTTTTCACTGTCTAATCTATTTTTAAGCTGTGCTTTTGCTAATGTTAAAGCTTTTTGTGCCTGTTTATTTGCTTCCTCTGCTTCCTCTTTACTCGGTCCTGGTGTAAGACTGCCCGAGAGAGCTCCATACTGTTTACTTGCTGCTTCTTGAGCAGCATCAGCAGCAGCTTGGGCATCTACAACTCCTTGTTGTACGACTGGAAGAAGTAATTGAATACCTGATAATACTCCCTCTAAATTTGCTATTTGTGCTTGTAGAGCTCCTCTATAGTTAATAGTTGGATCAACTGTTAATCCAGTACCAATTAAACTCTTTAATTCTTCATTCAGACTTTTTGTGCTTTGTTTTAAAGCATCTGCAGCTACTTGGGCGCTTTGATAAGCATCTGATAATACTTTCATGCCTGCTTTAGAGTCATCTGTTAAAGTTCCTGTATTCCTAAATTCTTCTGCAAAAACTTTCATAGCAGGATTTAACTTTGCTAAAGCATCAAGTGTTCCTTGCATACCTTTTTTAGCTGCCTCAAATCCTTTTTCACTTTCGTCTAACCTACTAAACTCAGCAAATCTATTATTTATATCCGCGCTTGTTAAAGCTTTTCCTACTTGTTTTACTCCTTCGATTGTTCCAAGTAACGGTCTAACTTCTGCCATTTTATATAGTTCTTTATTTAAAGTTTCTGTAGAGGAAGTAAATCCTTCAATCTCTTCACGCATTCTTTTAACTTCGTCACTAATTGGAAACATAAAATTTATTAAAGCCTTAAATCCTTCAATTACTAACATTATTGCACCTATCCATCCAGCAATTGCAAATGCACCGCTAGTAATCTTTGACATTCTTTTAGACCATTTTGTTGCGTATGACTGTAACCCTGTCATAGCTATTTTTGCTTTTGTTGCAAAAGATTGAGCATGTAAAGTCATAGCTTTAAAAGTAATATTACTTTTTACTTCAAGACCTTTTAATAGTCTAGATCGTGCTTTAAAGTTTCGTTGTAAAATAGCTAACTGCTGTTTAGATGCTCCTTGTAATTTTCCAGTCATTATTTTACCATGACGCTCCATTTGGTTTTGAGCACTGTCTAAAATTCGTTTTGCATTTGCTTGGGATCGTTTTGTATCGGAAGTTCCAAGTAAAAAGTCAGTACCTTTATCTCCGCCCTTTTTACCTGTTGTTTCCATTCCTAAATCTGAAAAAACACTTTTTGTAGAGGATGCGGAATTTTTTGTAATATCACTTTCTGACTGGCCTAACATCATAATTTCTTCGCGTGTTTCTCGTAACTCCTCTTGATATGCTTCTAAAGCGGTTACTTGTTTTCCCAATTTTTCACTCGCCTTTTGTTCCCAATCATCAAAAGCAGGAAGAATACTTTTTATAATAGGAATTGCAAATAAACCTAACGCTGCTGTTAAAGCACCGGTATTTTCTGATAAAAACTCAAAGACAGGTCGAAGAGTATCCATTGCTGCACCTTTAAAACTATTAAGCAATGAATCAAAACTATTTAAGAACCTATTTAAAGCAGCGGCTGAAGGATCCATTATTTTTTCAATGGCTCCGAATTTTTCTTCCGCCTGTGTTAGAACTGTATTTGCAACCGCTTGGCTTTTTTCAAATACAGTTAGTTCACGACCTACAATACCCATGGCATCCGCATAATCTTTTGATGCAGTATCTAATCTTAAAATAATACCTAATTCATCTAATAGTTCTGGCTCTGCTTTTGTTATACCGCGAACTAATCGATTAAAAGAATCTGTTAAATCTCTTCCAAGAGCATTTGACACATTTTTTGCTGCAGTACCTAATTTATCTAACTGAGCAGGACTTAGCCCTGCAGCAGTACCAATAGCTGCAGCTTTAGCCGCTTCTGCATAGGATAACTGCCCATCTGTTGCTTCTCGAATACTTGCAGTAATTGTTTTATAAGCCACACCAGTAACTGCGCCAAGAGCTTCTTGACCAGCAATTAAGTTAGTAATCTCACTTGCACTTTTAAGAAATTGAAATGCAGCAGATACAGCAAAGACCTGAGCAGCTAAAGTAGCATATGCACCTACTAAACCGCCCACTCCTTGGGACATTTTTGAAAAGTTTTTTGTACCGTTAGCAGATGTTTGTGCCGCACCTTTTAAATTACGATCAGCAGTAGCTGCGGCTTTTCCTGTATCATCTAATCCTTTGGCCGCCTTTTTTGAACTTACACCTACTTTCTTCAGACTGCCTTTGTCATCAGCTTTAACATCGATTTCGATTTTATTCTTTGCCATTATCCTCTTACATTATGGGTGTAAGTTTTACCAGCACCGCTGTTAGCTTTTTTTCGCTCTTCTGCTTTTCTTTGTTTTGCTGCTTGTTCTGCACTATGTTTTACTGTAACTTGTTCTATTAATTTCATAAAGGTATAAATTTCTTGCTTGTCTTCTATTTTATACCATTCAAATAAGCTTTCGCATGGACCCCATTCTTTTCCTAAGTAAGTTCCTGACATTCCTTCGAAACGATCCGAGAGTAAATTATACATAAAAAATGCCACTTGTACCTCCAATGGAAAATCTGAGGCATCGGGTGGCATTCTTTCAGGGTCAGGTTCCTCACCCAACTCTTCACATATTTTTAAATATTTCTCAACATCAATAGCACTAGAAGAACCTTCAAGCTGTTTAACAAGTAACCGTTCTATTTCGGCGACTTGCTTGCTGTAAAATTTTCTAGATCACCTACTGTTTCTGTAACCCATGTATCAAAATCATTCGCATTTTTCATGAGTAGCTGTGCGTTATCTGCAGTATAAATTAAACAGTCGTCAGGATCAAATTGAGAAACATCTACCAAAAGAAGCTCTTCTAGGTAAGAATATTTTAGTCCTTTCCATCCTTTTATAACTGCCTTACAGTATTCTATTAAAAACTTATCTTCATCTAAATCTTCTTCGGGTTGTCTAGTTTTTTTATTCCATTTTGTACTTAAGCAACGTTTACGAAGTTTTACTAATTCTTCTCTTGCTAAGTGACATAAATCAACCGTCATTCCTTCATAGCCAGGGTAGTCTATGGTTACGGTTTTACTCGGAGTCATTAAACTCGCTAGTGATACAGGTTCTTTCTTTGTGGTTGTTTCTGGCATTAGATCAATCCTTATTAAAATTTATAGAGATAGTATAATTCAAAAGACAAAAAATGTCAAGAATTATTTTTGGAGGGTGAGAGAAAAAAGGGGCCGAAGCCCCTTTTATAAGTTAGGCGTAATCGTCTACTGGATAGTAGGTGAGACTCGTAATTTCGTCAGCAGCTCCAAAATCTGTTGGGAGTGCGTTAAAATTGGTTTCTACAGATATTACATCCTCTACTTGGTGAGTTGGTACCTCAATGTGTGCGGTTGGGAAAATAATTTTTAATGCAGGATCAGTAGCATTACCTGTTGCTGCAGAGCCACCAATATGCATTGTAACTTTAAATTTATTCACAACTTTACCCATTGCGCCATCACTTACTAGATCGTTAAAAAACTGTCTAGAAGTACCTGACGTTAGATCCGAATCATTAAGTGTTAGATAACAAGTAGCATTACCCGTAGCAGTACGTGTGCCTGTTACGTGTTCTAGTGGTTTGTTAATTGCACCTAATTCTTCCGGTACTAGATATGTAATATTATTTGCAATATTAAAACTACCACCAGTTAGTGTTAACGAATACTTACCATTGTGAGCAACACAACCAGTTGTATTAAATGTTCCTACATGGTTTGTACCATTTAATGCTCCGATAGTAAATGTATTTGTTGATACGGCTGTAATAGTTAAATCAATACCTCCGCCAATAGGATCAGTAGCATCACCACTACTTGTATCATGTCCACTATCACCCGTTATTCTTAGGACATCACCTACTGCAAAACCATGTCCGTTTGCCGTTATTACAACAGGATTGGCTTTTGTTGCAGCAGTTAATGTAACGTGTGATCCTGGAAAGATAGTAGATATTTTATCTGCTTGATCTGAAGCTTCAATATCAACCGAAGTTAGTCGATTTCGAATAAAGTTCTTTGTACTTGTAGTTGCTTCATCAATTGCTTGAGTTACATTACTTGTACTAAGTTGTCCACTTCCAGGTAATGATTTAATAAGATGAAATGCACGACCTAGGGAATTACCAGTATCAATCCAAACATCACCAAGAGCAATGTCATTTCCTGCAGTAGTATCATTGCCAACTGTAGGTCGGACATTCTTGACAATTACATTTCCGGACTTATCCTGAACTTCTTTTGCGAATCCTGACCAATTTAGAGTTGCAATTCCATCAACATCAAAATCAATACTAACATCATTTACAACGGCTTCTGGTAGCCTATATATTAATGGATTTGATGTTGCTGTATCTATCCAGAACCATATGGTCATTGCATGAAGCGCTGAACGGTTAGACTCTGTAAGAACAATAGCTGATTCTGCAGCAGCAGGAGTTATTACTGGTCCTGTTACTGGATTTGTGCTAGTTGATCTTTTAAAGAGACTACTTGAGTATTCATCCGCCCCAAACATCTGAGCAAATAATACTTCTTCAACTGCATGAACTTCTGAGGTTGTTCCTGATTCCGCTGCTTTTACTCCTGATGTAACTCCATCTTGACCTTTTGAGTCAAAAGGACGTATATACGTGCTGAAAGACCACTCTGCGGGAGCAAGAGAGTCAGTAAACATACGACGTCCTCTACGTGATACTCCAACAGTACTTTCCATTTCTGCGAGTGTTATTTCGGAAGTATTTGTTGCCTGAGAAAAGCTATACCCATCTAAAATAGGTATTTCCCAGCAAGCCCCTAATCCGAAATTCGCAGCAGTTTCTGTATTCTCCGTGGTATTTCGGAACTGAACGATCATCCGAGTATCACGGCTAAAATATAGCTGTTCTGCCATAGTGTTTATCTCCTATGAAACTTGAAAAGACTGGTCGTGAATGTTTATTCGTGCCAGAATTTTCTAATATCGAACCTCTATAAGAATTTCTCCAACTCCTAGAGGATCTAATACACCTTCATCAGTATCTATACTGAGTATTGTGATTTGTTGCGTAAACTGCTCTAAACCATTTCTATCATGATATTTTAATCGACTATTTTCTTCAAGAACAGTCTCTACATCTTCTAGTAATTCATCTAGAGCTTCTACTGAATTTTCTTCATTAACATAACAACGAACTGTTACATTTAAAAATCTATCTTTATATCCGCCTGTTTGGTACTGCCTACTTTCTGACCCCGCATTTAGATGTATTGCTGGGAACTCTTCTACTTCGTCCCAGAATTTTAATCTCGCACTTGTTTCTGCCACTGATTGATGATATAAACCTCTTCCATCAATTAAAGCAAGTTTATCTGCTAGTGCTTTTGAGATTCCTTGTCTACGAGAAGTATAAAGTCTTTCATTAGCCATTATACTCTCCTCGTGTAAAACCTTCCTAGTGCCATATGAGCCGCAAGTTCCCTTATAGATGCATCAATTAATTTTCTTGGATCTCTATCTGGGTTTGCCCAAGGACTTTTACCAGTTCCTATTTCGTAAACTTGGTAAGGATTTTTAGCGTAAGTATATCCAAAACTAGGAAATCCCTCTGCTGTTGTTGTGGCATCTGTTAGTTTAACACTTTGAGCAAATCGTCCACTTCTATTTTCTAATCTTGGATTTCCCATATTTTTCTTTACAGTTTGTGGCAACTTTTGATTAATCATTGCTATTACAGTGAACATTGATTTTGTATCTTTTGTAATTAATTTTTTCTTTTTTATTGGTAAAGTTTTCTTTTTTCCTATACCAGTCTTGCGCTTTACGGACTTACTTACACTTCCTTTACCATTTTTAATAAGAAACTCTTCATGAGTAAGTTTAACTTTTTTATTCTTTTTTGCTACCTTTTTAATTGGATCAATAATTTCCTTTACATGCTTTTTTCGAGTTCCCTCGGATAAACTATCAGATCCTTGGATATTATGGGCTTCTAACTTTTCTAGTGCCTTTTTTAAAGCCTGCATCATTCCTTTTTCTTCACCACCTCCGGCTTGAGTGTTTAAATATGCATTGCCTAGACTTACAGTTACTTCTCCTAGTTCTAAATTTTTTACTACTGTTAAAATAGTTTCTACGGTATCTAGTAGCTCTCTGACTTCGGCACCTAACTTATTGTACTCTATAGAATCATCATTAAGTTCATCATATAGGGCTTCAACCATAGCATCATGAATTTGATGATGAATATTACTTCCTTTTTTATGTTCTAAGTTAAAAGCTTTTCCAGCAGTAGAGACCTCAGAAGTACCTTTACTACTTGGTCTTACTATTTTTTTAGTAGTAAGTAAAGGTAAAAATCGTTTACTATACCACTTATCTAGGATCGTCTGGTATGTTCTAGCAATTAAAGGATATATTTTTTGGCCTCCTCCTTTCTCAGCTTGAGAAACAGTAATTATAATAGACGTAGAAGTTTCAGCACCTAGCTCTGCATTATATTGCTTTTTTCCTGAGCTTTTTATAAAACTTTTAAACTTAATTTTTATAGCTCTGGTTAATACTGTTAATTGCTTATCTAAATCTTTATCAAAATCTTCTAATCCTGCGGTTGGATCGTTTACAGCAATATCTATATAGGTTTTTATTGCTGATTTAATATCATTTGAGTCAAAAGTAAATATATGAGTTTTTTCATCTCCTGTGCTTTTTCGATAAGCAGTGGCATCTTTATCTTTCTTTATTTCATTATGAAGTTTAGTTAAGAAAGCATGTAATTTAGGAGCTGACATTAAAAATTCTTATATAGGTCTAATACCCTCTTAATGTGGTCGGGGAATCCTACATTGTTTGATTGTCCAGAACTTCCTTGGTTCTGTATACTAGCACCTGCTATAGATTGCCTTTGCTTATGCTCGTCCTTTAGATAGTAAGTAATTAAATCAAGCACTGCGAGCTTAAGATCAGAAGGCACAGCGCTATAGCCGGCTGTATAAACAATTTTAACTGCTCCAACACCTGTTGGCCAGTTTTGAAATAATCCCGAACTATTTGTTCTATAAATGCTATCTGTGTCGGAATGTAAGTAATATTCATGTGCTCCTGTAGTAAGTGTAGTATAGGTAGCATCATATGCTGTTCTTTCTTGTACACTGACTATTGCATTAACAGGGCTCTCGGTGAGTTGAGCAATATATGTACCCCAAGTAATATCAATAGTTTCAGTCTTGTTTGAAGAGTAATAATCTACAAAACTATTCCCACAGTAAGTTTTTACTAGCTGACTTACTGACGGAATTAATACGTTTAGACGTGCATCATCCTTTGGCTGAGTAATGCCTTCTGCAGTTTTATAATCTTGTAGTGTTATTAAATTCGCCATAAATTATTTATTTAAAACTTGGGGGAGGGATTGCCTCCCCCGAGTTACTAGAATCACTAATGTAATTCTAATTAGGTGTATCAGTTTTACTGATACTCGATCCTTACTGAAGGCTCATTGCCTGCACCGTCACCAGCAACCAACTCGTTAAATCCGAGTGATTGTGCGGCTACGATTGCAGTACGCTGACCGGCTACTTCGTAATCAGTCTCAATGCTAACTCCCTTCAGACGGGGGATAACATAGTTGCGGTGTGCAACGGCTACGGCTGCTGAAGTTGTTACAGCGCCACCTGCAGAAGTTTGATCAGCAAGAGCATCGGATGCAATTACGGGAGATCCGTAGATGCTTCCAACAGCACCGATAAGCTTCATTGCTGTGTCTGAGCCAACTTCTGATACGTCAGAGAAGGCTGCATCGCTAATCAAGTTGTAATACTGATCGATAGGTACGATGTAAGCAACATCGTTAGGATTAACACCATACTTGCCCATTTCTGATCGAATTGAAAGCAAGTTAGCACCTGTGATAGCGTCTGAACCACCAGATGCATCAGGGTCGGTTACCTTAGCTGAGTCAAGTGCGAGGAATGAACCTGCACCGTCAGTTCCAGCTCCACCTACAATACCTGCAAAGGAAGAGTTACCAAGAAGTATGGCTTTATCAATTGCTTTCGCATGTGCGCGTGCAAGAGCTGAAGTAATTATCGGCAGAACGCTGATAACAACTTGCTCATCAGTATCATTCGCTATGAATGTACCTGAGATTAGCCTAAACGCTTGGAGCAATACGCGATTAACGTTGTAGTTATTGTCGCTTGCACCTTTCTCTTCTAACAGGTTAGCAGTTGTCTCTAAACCGGTGTTATTGAAGTTTGCGTCCTCAGTATCTGGTGCGATTGGTAGTACAGTTGCACCTGAAGCCACTTGAATCTCACGGAAGAGAGGAGCAACTTTCTGCTCAAGTCTTACTTCCTCTTCAAATGCCTGAGAAACACTTACGTCGATACCAGCTGCGCTAGTAGCGTCATAAGTTACGCCTGCTTTTTCTAGGACATCCTTAGCATAAGAAGTATCCCAGCCTTTTCGAGTAACTTTTCCAAGAATGTGAGCTGCAAGAAAATCTTTGCCCCACTTGGTGACGTCTCCACGTCCACGATTTTCAAAAACACGCTTTGAATCGCGCATCTTTTCAATCTCTTCAGCCTTCTCTTTGAGATCGGCTTCGTGCTGCTTAAGCACTTCGCTCATTTGAGCATCTTTCTCAGCTATCTGAGCTTCGACATCTTTAAGTAGTCGCTCTGTGCCTGACTCAACGGCAGTTACAACAGCACTCTTAACTTCTTCTTCTTGCTGAGCCTTAGCTTCTGCATCAGCAGTAGCTTTCTCTTCAGCTTCTTTTTGTACAGCCTCATCGGCTGCTTTTTGCTCGGCTTGCTTCATTGCAATTTTAGCAGCAGTTTCCTCAGCTACTTTTTTAGCAAAAGCTTCCAAGTCAACGGGTTGTTGTGTCTCTTCAGACATCGTTATCTCCTTTTGGACTTGCGCCCCGTCACTATTAGTGAAAGTTTTTTTGAAATCTTCATACTCTGATTTAGAGTCGAAGGACTTCGCCAGTGAAAAAGTAGCTGCTTGATTGCAAGGTACAGATACTACCGATACCTCAAACAACTCAGCGTCCTTTATCCTTAATCCGTCGGTTTCCTCTACATAATCAGCATCCTTGACTCGAAAACCAACAGAAAAGGCTCCAAGGACACCGTCTTTAACTAGCTCAGCAACATCACCAGCTGACTTACTTATTTTTGCTTCTAAGTGTAGGCCGTCATTTGTTGCCGTGACTTTTTTAGCTCGACCGATAGGCCTACTATAGTCATGATTAAAAAGAATTATGGGATTCTTTTCAAAATTATTTAATCCACCTTTCGTCCAAGCATCGGCTGAAATAGAATCGCCCGCGCGATCAAATTCTGCTGTACTGGCCATACCACGAATCATAACACTACCATCATCTTGTGCTTCTGATTTGAAAGTGGATGTGAGATTAAATACCTTTTCCATCTACTCCCTCTTCTTCCGCCTTAGCGGTCTTTGCCTGTAATTCTTGTAGCGGGCTATCCGCCTTAGGCTTAGCATTCGTTAGTCCTTTCATAAGATCAGGACAAAATGATCTAGTATAATTTACCATAATAGACCAAGATCCGAATATTTTTCTAACAGTTGAGATTTTTATATTAGCAGGTCTTTTTGGATCTGCTGAAAAGTCTCTTGGTTCCAGTAAGTATCCTGCCTCGGCAAAATACATTGCCATTGTTACTGCTAAATTCTTTTTTTGCTTTGATGATCCTGCCATCTAATCTTCCTCTTCCTCGACGGGTCTCCCGCCTTCATCAGGGTTTGCTGCACTTCCTGCTATATTTGCAGGTACTCTTACATCATCTTGTCCATCTAACGGCTCGAAACCTAACTGTACTCTTGCTTCGTTTGCCGAAATTATACCTCCATTTACTAGAGAAGTATAATATGAGGATTGATATCTTAGCTCTGGTTGAAGAGCGGGTATATCAGTTATATCCTCTTTTATAGTGAAACCAAAAAATCTTTCAAATCCAAAATTAATTTTTCGAACTATAGGTAGTATAGTCTCAAGATAATATAGTCGCATATTTGGGCGAATGTTAGCGTTGTTACCAGAGTCCAACAAAATTGGAGGGACTCCGATCGCCTTTAAAATTATCTTTTCATTCTCTGCTATCGAACTTTGAAAATCTAAATCTTTAAAATTTACATTTGATATAGAATCTATTTCTATTCCACCATCTAAAATAAGTGGGCGTCTGCCACCGGCTTCCGGCTTGTATCTTGCACCCCAAGACTGAATCATTCGCTCTTTAATTTTTTCCGATAAAGTATTAGGACTTTTTAAAACAAGTCCAGGTACTGCTCCATTCTTAAAGAAATTATCTTGAAATTTTCGCATTGCTCCCATGAGTTGCATGGTTCTTAATGCAGGACTTAGGCGAGGGACTCCTCTATAAATAGAATAGAAAGAGTTTTCTTTGACATGTATAATTTCACTAGGAGAATAGTCAATTTCCTGTGAAAATGTGTACCGTTCTACATAAGTATCTTTACTACCGTGAATAGCCATTTTACTCGCGGGAAGATGGTATAAGTGTACTCCATCATAATAAATAAAAATGTTGCCGTCTAGTATAAAATCTGTTATTAAGTTTCTTTTAAATGTATTGATGTCTTGAAATAAATTTGGTTCATAGTTCAATAAAGTATCAACTTTAGCTCGTTTTATACCTTTTACAATTCCTGCAAGTTTTGCATTTCCAGAAACTAAAGCAGGTATCTCAGCGGCATCATCAACAACCATATTGACTGCACGATTGACAATCTCTAGCTCTTCATATTGACGCTCATAGCTAGTGGTAGGTTCCCGAGTACTCTCGGAACTTCCACCCATAATAGGCTGAGCAGGATTTAATTTTTCTTCTGTACCGCCAAAAAATCTGTCATACCATGCCATGTTTGTCTCTTTGAATCTGTACCCAGCGCATTTGTTTCTTTGCTGTTGTCAATGCTGGGTTGCGGCCATATACTTTATGTAGTTGTCTGTGGTGTCCGTGGCACAAAGTTACAGTATGTTCATATAACTCTGCCCAATGTTCTTCTATAAAATCATCACGA
>Ga0163180_10001721_pt1 | contig 12380 bp, 28 predicted proteins | sample AtlANTMetagenome_2_FD_109647 | JGI IMG/M metagenome (GOLD analysis project Ga0163180, IMG submission 109647) | Marine eukaryotic phytoplankton communities from the Atlantic Ocean - Atlantic ANT 4 Metagenome | ecosystem: Environmental > Aquatic > Marine > Oceanic | place: North Atlantic Ocean...
GATGATCTAGAAGATATCATGACATACAAAAAAGGATCCAGTCAATATAAGACTGAATCCATGAAGACTGCTGATAATATCAGACTATTTGAGTAGATTAATATAAGCTGCGACGACCAAAAGAGTCAGACACAGTTGATTGTATCTCATCACTCCTCAGCAAGTTTCTGGAAGTAGGACAGGGCATCATCTTCATCTTCACTTGAGGAAGACTTGGGAGTGATGTCAGGTGCGTTGAAGTCAGCAGCAGGTTCTGCACGACGGGAGGAGAAATCGGGTGCGTAAGATCCACGATCGTTGTCCTCATCAGAGACCTCTTCGTCAAGACGAGCAGGTGCAGACTTCTGACCCAGAACCATCTTGAGACGGCTCTCCAGTTGCTCATAGGATTTGAACTGGTCAGCAGCAGTCAGAGCAGTCAAAGAATACTCTTTCTTCCACAGTGCTTCCAGTGCATCGTCATCATCAAGGAGAGGACCAGGTGCAGCAAACTCAGAGGAGTCATAGTTCCAGTAACCTGCAACCTTCTTCAGTTTGAGTTTGAAGTTAGCACCCTGCCAGAAGTCAAAAGGATTGATGGCAGTCTCATCCTCATACTCAGGTTGCATGGCTTCCATCACCTTGTCGAAGATCTTCTTACCGAACTTATACAGGAAGACCTTACCTTCATTACCAGGGTTTGCTTTGTCCTGCACAACATAGATGTTGGCATAGTAGGACAGTTTGCGCTTCTGCTTACGAACGGTGTCCTTGTCAGAATCAAGACCACTGTTCCACAGTTCACGATTGTGCTCAGACACAGGATCCTTTCCACCAAGAGTGGTTAGGGAGTTTTCGATGTACCAACCACCAGGACCTTGGAAGGCATGGGAGTACATCTTTGCCCAAGGGAGTTCTTCTCCATCTGGTGCGGGCAGGAAACGGATAACTGCATATCCATTACCAGTCTTGTCCATCTCTGGTTTCCACAGACGGTCATCTCCACCGCTGCTAGTATTATTCATCTTCTCGACTTCTTTAACCAGTTTAGAAGTCAGGGAACCAAGAGAGGATTGCTTTTTAAGATTTGCGAAAGACATAGGATTAGTTAGATTTGTACGGATTTGGCTTGTGTGTACCCAGTTATTCTACAGGTCAGAACCAGTCTTGTCAATCTGATCCTTCATCACCTCAAGCATTTGTGACATGTTATTGAATACCATATTCATGTCGGTCCCTTTCGGGAGACCCATCATAGTTGCGGACTCAAGAATCCGCTCTTTCATTTCTTTTGCCTCAGGGTCATCAGACAAACTCAAACGTGCATAAAGAATCTTCTGTTTGTCCAGAAGTGTTTCAAGCATCATAACATGCTCAAGCTTTTCCTCTTTATCCATCGAAGGAAACTTGAAGACGTTCTTATAAACGTCATCTTGAATCTCACTTATTGCCGTCATTTCTGCACGGACTACATCGGAATCGAAAAAACTCATTACCCTAAAACGACCTGCTTAAGAATTTTTTTATAACGTGATACCTCAATATTTAGGAATGGTGAATACTTCTTCATCCTCATACTGACGGTTTCCCACACTGGATCAGATAGTTTATCATCCCAGTTCTTTTTGAATCCAAGTATCCTATCAAGAATGACCAGAGTTTCAATTGATATGTCATCTCTAAGATACGATTTCAAAATGTCTGGATGACGAGATCCATCCATGGAAAACATAGCATCAAAATTATTATCTGAAAAGACTTTCTCTGTCTCTTCTTTAAAAAGATATGAGAGTGATTGAGTTCTCTTCTTCCATGAAGTGTATCTACCTTCACCTTCGCGTATCATTTCTCCTATCCAAAGCTTACTTGGATCAGTGCAGGTGATAAAGTTAGATATGAAGAACTCAATTACTTCTTTGTCATCTTTATTTCGTGCTAGTTTCTCAAACCAGAAACGATCTTTCCTCTTGTAGAAAGACTGGACAGTTGCACGACTCTTTCCACAATACTTGTGATAGTCATACTTCTCTTTCGTGAAGTGGTTCTTCAGAGAGAGGTATTGCTTATAGGCATCAAAGGGCATCATCAAAAAAGTAATAAGGGGATTTTTGGCCGGAAAAATTTTTCGCCCAAAAATGGAATCAAAGAGGCAATCTAGCCCGGGAACTTCTCTTCAGAAAATTAAGTTCTAATGCTTCACATTTAATTTTTTCTTTAAGAGGTTTAGATATAAGTTTCGGAACAGAGTCTAAGTCGATAGCATTCTGCTCACAGAAGTGAACCACTGCATCAATATAACTCATTCCTTCTGTCTTCTGCACCAGGGATTCGATCTCCTGTGCAAACCGTGAGGGGCAGAAGAATTTACTTTCTAGTGCTTTTTCTAGTTCATTCTGCATTCTCTGCCCTAAGATTGTGAGATACAAATTCCTTAATGTAACGTACTAATAGTTTAATATAATCCCCTTTGTTTCTTTTGTCAAATACTTTAACCTCACCACCAGGAGTGACCATGATGGTAATGAGTTTCTTTACGGGGATACCAGTCAACTCATAGTAAGCAGATGCATAGAACATTTCTTGAACAAAATAGTTCTCCAACCACTCTTCTGGTTTAATCTTATCGGATGTTTTAAAATCGATGACTGCGAGTTCGCCTTCGTACTCTCCGATACAGTCAACGCGACCAGCTAATCCAAGATATTCGGAATAGAGGGTCCTTTCTATAGCGTGTATATTATTTATCTTGTCCAGATATGGTCGTGCATGAGCAAACATAAACTTGGTCAGAGGTTTAAAGTCGTCCCAGTTTATTTCTTTGTTCAACATGTAGAGTTCCGTTGCTGCATGGAAGTCTGTTCCACGCGAGGTTGCTCTCTTTGTAATACGATTAGCTTCTTCAATACCAACTCGCTTACGCCACTTGACAAAGATCTGTCGGTTGTAGAAAGAAGTTACAGACGTAATAGAAGGCACCCAGTCTCCACTTGGAAGGTTGTAGAGACGGATGCCGTTTGTTTCTTTTTTGTTTAGTTCAAGATCACCGAGATAATTATGATGAATAAAGGTCATAGATTAAGTTCCATCTTCGCAAGTAAGTATTCTTTCACCAGTCCAGAGCGAACAATATCTTCAACGCCGAACTCAACAATATCTACAGAAGGCATGATACGCAAGACTTTCATGAAGTCAGCAATACCATTTCTCTCTCTGTCTTTCAGAAGATCAGACTGAGTAGCATCTCCACAGAACATAATCTTGGAGTCTTGTCCGATCCTCGTAATAATACTATCAAGTTCATGATAGTTTAGATTTTGGAATTCGTCAACGATGACGATTGCATTATCAAGTGTGGTGCCACGAATAAAAGATGTAGACCAGAATGAAATAGTTCCTTGAGTCTTAAGGTTACCATACAGCATCTCAAAGTCAGAGTCTGTAGGCATCTCGAACATATACTTCACCATATTCTTATATGGAATCTGGTAAAGAGAAGACTTATCCTCATGATCTCCAGGAAGAAATCCAATCTCTCTGGTGGCCACAAGCGATCTTACAAGGTAGATCTTTTCATAGGGAGTCTTTTCATCTAGAACATCTTTGAGAGCGTTGTAGAGAGTGATGAAGGTCTTACCTGTACCAGCTACACCATATGCCACAAGATTCTGATCGTTCTTGTAGCAGCGGAAGAGTTCCTCCTGATTAGTTGTCAGGGGTTCAATCTTCCTCATTAAGTCTGAGTTGATTGGTTTCTTTCGTTTCATTTGTCTGTTGGACATTCCGAATGGAACTGGAGTCTGGGTCTTTCTTTTTGCGGGCATAAGCTGAGTTAAAAGTTAGAAGGAGTAGTCGCGGTGTTTCCGAACGTTAGCACCCGGTTGTTTAGATGCACGGTCCAGAACTTCATTCCAACCGCTCGACTTTGCTTCTCCTGTCCACTTAAACTCTGTGGATTGGCCTGCACATCCTTCCGACCAATCCTTATCCCATCCTGGATTCTCTTCTTTCCATTCAGCATACTGCTTCATGGTCATGTGCAGTTCTTTCTTTTCTTTCGTTTCTAAATTAATAACTGGGTACGTTGGCATAAACGTTCAATCCTTTTCTAATATTTATTAAATCCACTCCATCGCCTCAGCGACAGCAGGGAACTGTTCGATAAAGATCTCCTTCGCACTCAGAGCAAGATCCATGTGCTCTTTCTGTGTTCCATTAGCAGAACGCAAATCGATATAATGAATCCATGAGCGCACAGAGCCCGTCATGTAAATTTTTGTGGGTACGGCCAAAGGAAGCACAAAACGAGCACACTCCTTTGCCACACCACGTCCCAGCATCTGCCGATAGAGTGCCATAGAAGAATCGAAAAGAGTTTGCATCTGAAGTTCCAGATTCTGAACATCGAATGGATCTAAATCATCAATCGAGTTCTGACGATTCTTCTCATCCTGACGACGAAGTGCAGGAAGGGGAATCTTATCCATGAGTAGAGAAGAATCAGCATACCGTTGGCTAAATTCTTGATATGTAAACGAACGGTGCCGAAGCACTTGGGCCGCGATTCCCCTAGTAGTGTTGAGTTCTAGAGTCATGTATGCCTGCTCAAAGATACTCCAGTGCTGATGCTTTACACAATACTTGAGAAGACCAGAGAACTTTTCATTCTCCTGATTAGCAGGGTTACTTACACGGGCACAGTAGGCCATGTGCTTCTCTGCATCAGGAGTCACGCTAACCAGTTTAGCAGTATTAATTGTCATCGTCTTCAAATACCTCGTCGTAATCTACTATGTAATTAGGTGCGGGATCATCAAAGTTTTCTGCCTTGTATGCATCTACATCAGAGTATACCTCAGACTCTAGTGCATCGACAAGAGACTTCATGTTCCTCACAATTAGTTTGAGTTTCTCTCTATCCATAAAAAAATGGGAGGTTTCCCTCCCATCCTAACACTATTCAATTGGTTTGGCAATCACTTAGTGTAGGTCTTGCCACGATAGCAGAACGTGCCGTGAGTCTCTTTGGACTCTACACAACGGGTGTCATACTCTACACCACGATATGAGGTGTGAGCAATCTGCGCGTCATGAAGACGTGCTGCTTTTTCGATTTGGTTTTTGATCAGTGTGAGTGTGTTCATTTGTTTACTCCTGAAGTTGGGTGAAAATTAACCTTCTCAGCTTTCGCTGGATCCGTTTTTTCCCGTTCCTTCAGTCGTTTGCGTCCCATGGATAACACTCTGGTGCAGATTCCTTTACAGTCTCAACCAGTTCAACCTTCCACTCTGCGTTCAGATTTTCATGTGCCTCAATACGTAATATTATGGCATCAGCATCTGGACAACTGAGGGATGAATAAAGTAATAGGTCAATCATGGGATGAACGCTCCGTTCCGCGACTTACTTGCGTCCCCGAAGGGATGAACGACAAGTCTATTATAGACTTCATATCTTATTTAGTCAAGTGTCCTCGTATCAACACGAACATTTATAATTATGGTCGTTCAGATAATGCAAAGTCTCCTTGAGATCCCCACGATGCTTAAGTCCAATAGCAATCTGTGGATACTGAGCTTCTTCACCAAACTCTGCATGAAACTGCTTGTCGGTAAAGTCTTTACCTAAAACATATTCGTGGAAGTCTTCGTGAATACTTTTAAGGAGCATACCAGCTCTCTCACATTCTTGACTACCGTTACTATAAATTACTGCTTGCATTATTCTTTCTCCTCCTCGTATTCTATTACAACTCGTTTGTACTTTCTACCATTACTATCCACGCAGGTGATATGTCTCAACGTGCCATTCAATTCATTTGCAACTTCGTGCAGTTTCCACCATGGAATTTCTTTGTCAGTCATTTCCTACCTCCAATTTCATCCCACATTTTCTGTACCATATCTATTGCTGGTGGTGTTTTATATGAAGGTGATGGTTGTGATTGCCACTTGTCAATTGCTTCCTGTGTAGGCACCTCAATTCTGAAAGGAACGTTGTCCTCTTCAAACTCCTTATTCATATCAATATATGTTTGAGGAGTAATCTTAATCTCAGTCACGTTGCCTCCAGTCGTCTGGTTTATCTCTTTGGAACCAATCCACAATCTCATCTGCACCGTCAAACCCCGTCTTATGATTGGATGGATCGGGGTCTCCTAGTCCCATCCTATTCATAAAATCATCTATACTTCCCTCTTCAATATCCTGCGATGCCTGACGCCGTGCCTTTTGCAACCAGTCTCTAGCAAGAGTATGTGCCTTGGCAAGTTTTTCTGCCCAGATCATATCCTCTAGGGGAACCTCTTCTTTGTTCGCAATACATCTACAAATAGACTCTAATCTGAGTCTGTATTTGGTGGAGAGCATGTTAGTTGATTTTAAGTTTGTCTTTTAGATCAAGAACCTTGTTAACCTCGTTCACCGCAGCAGACATCCTAGTGCCTAGAATATCCATGATATCTTCGTAGATTACTTCATTATCCACGTAGTCATCGAAGTATGTATCGATTGCTTCTTTAAGATACCTTTTGCGGTGCCACTCAGGTGAGTATGGTTTATACATGATATGGGTAATACATGCTAACGATCATAATGCTATTTACCAAAGATGTCAACTGTCCAGTTTTTTAACTTCAAATAAATTTGATCTTTGGCTCTTTTTAATTTTTTTGTACTCTTTAATGATTTTATCAATCTCCCTTTGGGAGACATTAACTTTCAATTCATCTTCATTTTCAAGGAAACCGAGACCACTTTTCTGAGTCTCTTCTTTTGAATCAACGTAGTCATTAATGTTTTGTTGAATTTCATCACGAATCAATTCATTAACTTGATCCCTAAGAATTTCATCTTTCATTTTCTCTTCTTGTCTTTCTTTGGTTTTACTCCCCACAGTTTTGGATTCATGGTGCCGTATCCAAAGTCAATTCTTTGGACAGCACCCTTACCATATCGATCATAATACATATCAAAGAGTTGAGATGTTTTTTTACATCTCGTAAGATCAATATACTCTACTCCGTCAACAATATACCAAACAAGAATGGCATCGTTAGGGAGTGATTTATCATCTGCAGCTTCAAGTGTAGTTTTCTCTTGAAGAATTTGACAACTATATGATGAAGGATCTTCCGGGTTAAATGGAAGACTTCCCATCTTTTCCTCCTTGGTTTCTACAGTTACTGTCATGAACGACCTCCCCACTGAATGTCTGGATAAGCATCCTTAACGATATCGTAAGATATCTTATATTTAGTTTGCAATTGTTTATCTTTCACCAAGCAGAGAATTTCTGCTTCCGCAGGGTGCAGGCCCTCAAGCATCTGGATAAACATGGTCTCTCTACGAAGAGATGAAATACTATCGTTACCACCTCTTACAAAGTTATAAAGGTGCTTGTACTCACGACGCAAAGAAGTGTGATCAGTTCCAACAGGAACTTCGTTCTCTTTGTAAGGAACTTCACCCTCAGGAACTACAGAGATCACAGTGTCATCAAAGTTCCAGATAAAGAGACTCTTCAGTGCAGGGTTAGCATACTCCTGAAGAATCTCTACCTTTTTAGCCTTGGTCCTCTGCTTGCTTGCAAGTTCAAGGATCTCATGGACAAAAGGATTGGGTGGAAGTTTGGGAGACTCTGCCTTGACCTTTACAGATCTTTTTCTAGTTGTTGTCGTCTTCTTCGTCGAGTTCGTCATAGCCATTTTCAAATCGTACTGCTAAAATTTCGTCTGGTAAAATATTTCCGTTTTCATCAAACATCTCTGGATGTGTGTAAACGGGTTGGGTTTGATAAACATGGTCTTTTGCTAACCATCCTACCACACCTCCTACAAAAAAGAACATAATTGATACTAATGTTCCTATAGTCAGGGTTACTGCTAACATCTTCTGTCCTCCAGAGACTATTTCTTTCTTATGTCCAGATAGAAGTTCAAATGAAATACAATCTCTCTTCGGAAGAGAGCGACCATTTTACCGAACTTTATCTGAAAAGTTTTGGGCGGTTCTGGCTTCCTCCTCCTATTACGTAGTAGTAACTCAAACCCACGATTTATGTGAGTATCCTCATTATTTAGAATGCTTTTTGCGTCTTCCCGGTCTTCGGTCATGACTGTACCTCTCTGCATCATCTATGAAACTTTCTAAGTAGTTTCTAATTTTTCTTGCTTGAGGTTTGGGAATATGGCCATAACCTTCACGCAGTTGCTTATGCTCACTGTCAGCACCACCTTTGATGTATTCATCAAGATCTAAAATGATATCACGGATTTCATTTGTGGTATTGCTAGAGATGAAAGTATCTATCTCATGTTTTTTGATTTTACTTTCTTTTAGATAATCATAAAATTTTAAATTCATTTGTCCCTCAAAGGCATTATCAATAGCATGTTCAATAAGATCATAGATGTCGATGAGGTTTTGTTCCATTAGACCAACTTTTGTTCCCTTAGATACTTAACAGTTTCAGTGCATCCACCAATTAGTGTATCATCTTTGACAACTCTTGGAAAGGTAGATCCTTTTCCAAACTTATCATAGAATTCTTCTCTGGTGTAATCCCTGTTAAGTTTATATATCACATACTTAATTTCAGCAAGTTGTAATACCTGTTCTACTTTGGTGCAATAGGGGCAACCATCCTTAGAATATACTGTAAATGTCATAGGTTTTTTCAAGTAATAAAGATTGGGCCAAGTATCACGAATGATCTCGGCCAATTTGTACGGAGTGTCGTCGTCAATCACTCTTTACCGATGCCCAGTCTTGATCGAAAATCTCAAGACCCTTATCGGTAAGGATGTGGTCATACATTTGGTCAAACACTTTAGGTGGCATGGTGCAGATCTGAGCACCATTATACCATGACCTAATAGCACGTTGGACACTACGAATGGATGCAGACAGAACCTGAGTCCTGACTCCATGAATGCGATACAGTTCAGAGATTGATCGTACAACCTCCAGACCTGCCACTGACTGGTCGTCTAACCGTCCTACAAAGGGTGAGACATAGGTTGCCCCTGCCTTCGCTGCTAGGACTGCCTGAGCGGCACAGAAGATGAGTGTGACGTTGACTTTGATGTTCTCATCAGAGAGTTCTTTACAGACAGTCAGACCCTCCCTAGTCATAGGAAGTTTGACAGTGCAGACATCACCGAACATATCAGAAAGTCTACGTCCTTCATGATACATCTGAGCTGCGCTACCAACAACCTCCATGCTGATATCACGAACACCGATATCTTTGATATCTTGATAGACATCCATGGGATTTCTACCACTCTTCATAATCAAAGTAGGGTTGGTAGTGACACCATCTACCAATCCAGTTTTAAAATATTCATTAATAATTTCTGTGTCAGCAGTATCAAGAAAGATTTTCATGTAATTGTGAGTGTACTTCATTCAACGTGTACCGTCCCAATCATACCAGCACCTTTATGAGGAGCACACCAGTAAGTGTAATCACCAGGGTCATTAAAGACAAGATCAAATTCCTCACCTGGTAACATCGCTAAGGATTCATGCCCTAAGTCTGGACGATCTTCGACGATAACATTATGTGGAGGTAGCATGTTGTTCACAAAGTGAACTGATTCTCCTGCGGATATTGTAACCTCTGCGGGATCAAAAATCAAGTTTCCATTTGATCCCATTTGAACATCTACTGCCCATGCGGGAGCAGCAAGAAAAAGTGTAGCTAAAAACGCGAAGATAAACTTCATCTAAGTTTATGCAACTGCAGTATATATTACGGTTGCAAGTCTTTATACCTAGGGTTTGTTTTAACTTCCTCACTTATCATTTTCCCGTGATCATGAACACACTTACTCCATTTTTTTCTTGCCTCTTTAGCCTCTTTACTATGATTATCTCTGTCCCATAATTCTTTCCATACCAACCAGAGGTCACGACACTCGTCTGACTTCCTCTGTAAGTGCGGTTCCCGATACATGGGAAACCTGGGGGTTGGTGCCCGTGACTACTCAATATTTAGGTAAATATGCATAAAAAAAGACCCCCGTAGGGGTCTAATTTTATTTGTCGTCATACAATCTTTCTAGTTTTTCTCTAGAAAGATCAACGTACATTACCTCTTCACCATCAGCAGGTGCTTCTGGATGACGTGGTTTAGGTGGTTCGGACATCATCTTATTAATGTCACGAACATTAGACCACATCAGAGCAAAAGCCCCACCAGCAATAAGAGAGAAACATACTCCGTAGACAAATACAAGGTAGTGGTTCACAGTGCATTACCTCTAGGAAGAACTTCTTCTGGGAATACAAAGTTTTCGTGTGGTTGGTCTACAGGTGCTAACCAAGCACGAAGACCTTCATTCAATAGGATGTTCTTTGTGTAGAAGGTTTCAAACTCTGGATCTTCTGCTGCTCTGATTTCTTGCGAAACAAAGTCATAAGCGCGAAGGTTGAGAGCAAGACCAATAATACCGATGGAACTTGTCCACAGACCCATAACAGGAACAAAGAGCATAAAGAAATGCAACCACCTCTTATTACTGAACGCAATACCAAAGATCTGAGACCAGAAACGGTTTGCCGTAACCATCGAATAGGTTTCTTCTTCTTGAGTTGAGTCAAATGCTTTGAAAGTATTTGCTTGGTCACCATCTTCATACAGTGTGTTCTCAACTGTAACACCGTGAATCGCAGAAAGCAACGCTCCACCCAGGATTCCTGCCACTCCCATCATATGGAAGGGATTGAGCGTCCAATTATGAAAGCCCTGGAGGAAGAGAAGGAAGCGGAAAATCGCCGCGACACCGAAACTCGGCGCAAAGAACCAAGAGGATTGTCCGAGAGGGTAGATGAGAAATACAGAGACGAATACAGCAATAGGACCAGAAAAAGCAATCGCATTATAGGGTCGGATACCGATTAGACGAGCAAGTTCAAATTGCCTAAGCATAAAACCGATAAGAGCGAAGGCTCCGTGGAGCGCCACAAAAGCCCAGAGTCCCCCAAGTTGGCACCAGCGGACGAAATCGCCCTGAGCTTCAGGACCCCAAAGTAAAAGAAGAGAATGACCCATAGCGTCAGCAGGAGTTGACACTGCCGCTGTAAGAAAATTAGCGCCCTCAAGGTAACTAGACGCCAACCCGTGGGTATACCAGCTCGTAACGAAAGTCGTGCCAGTAAGCCAGCCACCAATTGCAAGATAAGCAGTGGGAAAAAGAAGTAGTCCAGACCAGCCCACAAAGACAAAGCGGTCGCGTTTAAGCCAGTCATCAAGGATGTCAAACCATTCCCTCCGTGGTTGTTGTAGTGTTGATGCTACCATTTCTATTTAAAACCTCCATTTGTTTTTTTCTTAGTTTGTTTCCTATCTAAGACATTAACTTTGCAGTTGCCCCAGTTACGAACAGACTCAAACCAATACGCTCTGAGATGATCATAGTCATCAAAGATAATTGATTGTCCGTTGCATTCTAACTGGTATTGATGTCTATCGTAGGGTTCATCAGAGGTTTGTTCAAACCATGCAGGTAGTTCTTTAGGTCCTGCAGATAAGACTCTTTCCTCTGGGTCGAGTTTGCCGATCATGAGAATAAGTAATATTACTTAACATTTGAAGAGAAAAAGAAAGGGGACCGAAGTCCCCCTCCTTGACTATTCAGTTTGTATCAACCGATTGCAGGTGCTTGGAGTGCCACAGGAGTGGACTCAACAGCCGCAAGGTCGAGTGGGAAGTTGTGGGCGTTACGCTCATGCATAACTTCCATACCCAGACCAGCGCGGTTGAGTACGTCTGCCCAAGTGTTGAGCACACGACCCTGACCATCGATGATGGACTGGTTGAAGTTGAAACCGTTCAGGTTGAATGCCATGGTGCTAACACCAAGTGCGGTGAACCAGATACCAACGACAGGCCATGCTGCCAGGAAGAAGTGAAGTGAACGGGAGTTGTTGAACGATGCATACTGGAAGATCAGGCGACCAAAGTATCCATGAGCAGCAACGATGTTGTAGGTCTCTTCTTCTTGACCAAACTTGTAACCATAGTTCTGGGACTCGGTTTCGGTGGTTTCACGAACCAGCGAAGAAGTAACCAGTGAACCGTGCATAGCGGAGAACAGTGAACCACCGAAGACACCAGCCACACCTAGCATGTGGAAGGGGTGCATCAGGATGTTGTGCTCTGCCTGGAATACAAGCATGTAGTTGAACGTACCAGAGATACCCAAGGGCATCGCATCAGAGAATGAACCTTGACCGAAAGGATAGACCAGGAAGACTGCGGATGCTGCTGCAACAGGTGCAGAGTAAGCAACACAGATCCATGGACGCATACCTAGACGGTAAGAAAGTTCCCATTCACGTCCCATATAGGCAAAGATGCCGATGAGGAAGTGGAAGATTACGAGTTGGAAAGGACCA
>Ga0163180_10001724_pt1 | contig 12370 bp, 9 predicted proteins | sample AtlANTMetagenome_2_FD_109647 | JGI IMG/M metagenome (GOLD analysis project Ga0163180, IMG submission 109647) | Marine eukaryotic phytoplankton communities from the Atlantic Ocean - Atlantic ANT 4 Metagenome | ecosystem: Environmental > Aquatic > Marine > Oceanic | place: North Atlantic Ocean...
AGAAGGGCGATTCATGGAAGACGTGATTGCGGGTAGGCCTGTTTTCGGAGAGCCGCGAGAACCCGGGGGCTTCAGGCTAAGATATGGCAGGAGTAGGGCTACTGGACTTGCAGCCGCCGGCCTAAATCCGATTACAATGGAAGCCTTAGGAGGATTCCTAGCAGTGGGGACTCAGATGAAGATTGAGGGGCCAGGGAAGGCCTGTGCAGTTACACCATGTGTAGATATTGACGGTCCAACCGTTCTACTGAGGAACGGGGACTTCGTTAGAGTCGGGAGTCAGGAAGAGTGGAAGAGGTGTGAGGATAAACTGCTCTCGATATGGGATGCTGGAGAAATTCTACTTGGATATGGGGAATTCCTGGAGAATAACAAATCTCTGGCTCCCTCGTCCTATTCCATAGATTGGTGGTCCGTTGATCTTGCAGAGTCTCTTGACTCGCATGAGAAGATAGAGTCTTTCGCTGAGATAATCGGTGTTAAAGTTGGGAAATTACCGCCTGGAATGCCATTCAATGGAGCAATTAACCGTGGTGGCGAGTCTAGATTAGAAAGATCTTTCAGGAAGAGGAGTTGGATTTCCTATCTAAAAAATTTAGACCTATCTTGGGATATGGTGAAAGAAATATGCAAGAGATTTGGAACCGCTGTCCCTCCCCCATGGAACCTCTGGTGGTCAGATTTGCCAATCCAATTCCTACCTCCGTTGGTTGATGAAATTGTATCTAATGGCAAAATCGAGGGTTCTTCCCTAAGAATAGGAAAATCGGTTGAAGGTTGGCCCTACTCCTTCGATAGGGATTCAATTAGAGTTGAAGATCCGATTTTTGGGGAGTGGCCTCGTTGGACAGAAGTTTACCGTCATGGACTAGTGAAATCATCACTGATGACTCTGGGGCTTGTTCACCACCATGAGGGTTCTGATATCGTAATTCCTCTGCATTGGGAGGGTCTGCTAGATGGTTTGGGTCTTGGAGACGCCGACGGGGGAGTCATAATCAGAAGGGAGGTTGATTCTCTGGTTTCGCAGACAGTGGGAAAGGTGTCAGATCTATTGAGTTCCGAAATGTCGGAAGATGGGGATAAGAGGGTTGTTGACGACTATCTGGTCGAGAGGTCTCTTGGTTTGGTCCGAAAGGTCTCCGAGCTCCCTAGATGGGAAGATTCGGTCCCCTGTAGAATTGGAGCAAGAATGGGCAGACCCGAGAAGTCCGGTGTTAGGGAAATGAGTCCGAAGGTTCACTCCCTCTTCCCGATCGGAGAGAATGGTGGCCCTCAGAGGTTGGTTTCAGAAGCATCCTCGAGAGGGACTATCAGAGTAACAGTCGGTCCGAGGATTTGTCAAAAGTGTGGTAGGGAGACGCCACACGTAACTTGTCATCACCGACCGGACCCCAAGGAACCCATAGAATGCGGAGGCAGGACCTTGGCAGGACCTTCCAGGAGTAGGAGAGGGAGGAGGAAGGGAGAAATCACCGCAGTGAACCTAGCGTCGATTCTGGAAGTAAAGAGGAGAAAGCTTGGCCTGGACAGGATACCGAGCAAAATCAAGGCAGTGAAGGGATTGGTCTCAAAGGACCAGGCTCCCGAGCAAATCGAGAAAGGGATACTACGAGGATTGCATGGTCTGTCTGTTTTCAGAGACGGTACCGCTAGATTCGATATGAGTGACGTCCCAGTTACTCACTTCAGGCCATCAGAGATTGGCACTCCGTGGAAGAGGCTTGTTGGATTGGGATATACCCACGATCACGATGGGGAGCCCCTGAAGAACGACGAACAACTATTGGAGTTGCTCCCCCAGGACTTCATTCCTTCCAGGTTAGCCTCCACCCATCTACTTTCAACGTGCTCTTTTGTGGATGATCTTTTGGTTAGATTCTATGAAATGCCCGCATTCTACATGGCTAAGAGTCTCGAAGACATTGTAGGACATATCGCCATTGGTCTTGCACCCCATACCTCAGGAGGTGTAGCGTGCCGAATAATTGGGTGGACAGATGCGTCCGCAGGCTACGCCCATCCGCTTTTTCATGCAGCGAAGAGACGTAATTGCGATGGGGACGAGGATAGCATAATGATGCTGATGGATGGACTACTGAATTTTACTCAGACTATCCTGCCTGCAAACAGGGGAGGCAGAATGGATGCTCCTCTCGTCCTGACGACCCGTCTGAATCCTAGTGAGATCGACAAGGAGGCTTTGAACGTGGATTGCGCTTGGTTCTACAGCAGGGATTTCTTCGAGTCTACTCTAGGTCAGCCACACCCTAAGGAAATCAGGGGCCTGATGGACATTGTGGAGGATCGGCTTGGCATGATTGGTGAGATTAGGGGCTACGGATGGACTCACGATTCTGGACCATTGGACGCCGGTCCGGAGAATTCCTCTTACAAGACTCTGGTCACGATGAAGGACAAGTTAGACAGGCAACTGAGTCTAGGCAAGGTTCTACGCCCAGTTGCTGCAGAGAGGGTTGCTAAGCAGGTAATCGAATCGCACTTCCTACCGGACATGAGGGGCAATCTGATGGCATACACCAGACAGAAAATAAGGTGTGTGAAGTGTGGAGAGTCCTACCGGAGGATGCCACTAGCAGGAAAGTGCATCAAGCATAAATCGACATCTGGCGGGTTCTCGGGAGGGGAGTTGGATTCGGGTTGCGGTGGGAACGTAGTACTGACTGTCTCAGAGGGCGCTGTTAGGAAGTACATCCAGATCACAGAGGACATCATGAGTGAATTCGGGATCGATGACTATACCAAGCACAGAGTTGGGTGGATGTCTTCTAGTGTGGACTCTTTGTTCAACAATGACAAGGTCACAGTGATGACTCTGGAAGACTTCATCTAATCAGGTATGACAGAGGATCCCCGAGGAGGAGCATTGGTAGTATTGCCAAGAATAGGTAGACTAGGAACGGGTGCTTGCTAGTTATCCAGACGCTGTCCAAGCCCAATTCCTCGAGAAGCTCGAACTGCTTGTCCTCGTCTTGGAAATTGGATGGTCTCCTGGAGGGAAGTATCCGATTGACTACGGTCATCTCGCCGTTTTTCTCTATGGCTTCAGTTAGAATCCAGGTTTGATGTGATTCAGAATCCGAGTTTTCCTTGAAATCAGAGATTCGTCTCTTTGTAGCGTGCCATGCCATCTTCAGATCGGATGCTGAAGATATGTTGCCCCTCGCAGCGTTTTGAATGAAGATTATTGGTGGTGCTACCAGGAAGGCAGCCGCTGCCCATATGAAAAGGACCATTGAGGGAGGCATTCGGAATAGTGGGTCTTCCACCAGTGGGTACATCTGATCAGGTACGAATGACCATGAGGGGAATACCAGGGTCACAAGAATCAGCGCCTTTACATCGGCCCCTCCTTGGATTAGTCCTAGCCTCCATGAAACATAGAAAATCACAGAGGTCAGGAACGCACCGTTCATACTCCACCAGAGAGTAGTTTCCTTGGATTCGTCACCCAGAATCAAATCGACGAAATTCGTATCTGAGTATATGTTTGCCCCGTAAACGAATCCAACTAAACCCAGCGCATACACTACGGATAGGAGAGCCTGGTATTGATCCCATTCTCTGAAGACTCGGGGATCGGGGGGGTCAGAGAAGCAGAAAGAGAAGACGGCTGCCAACGAGAATACCATGCAGAAGTTCGCTATGCCCATGTTCTCGGATGCCAACTCCACCAAGAGGATGATCACAACAGGAACGGCCCACCTGATCCAGTGCCTGTCCCTGACTGATAGTGTCTCGAAATCTGAACGTGCTGCAACGGCCATGGAGATAACTAGGATCGAGATTCTCAGAGTGGACAGGAGAGGGTCGGCCACGGCTATTGGAAAATGTCGAACGGCATCAAGGCTTCTGCGCTATCGCTATGCACCTGACTGGAACAGGCCCACGGACTGGTCCAAGATCCATGCACTGAAGAAATTCGCCAGACCGGCTACCCACATCATCTGGATCATCTGTCATAGGACCAGTGTGGTCCCTCCTCCCCTAATCCTAGCTGTGATGAGCCCGAGAATGACAATCGAGATGACGATGAGGAACGATCCCATGTATTGGAAGACGCGGATATTCTGTTCAATCCCTCCCGTCTCGGCCAATGCCGGCAGCGCTACGTCTACGCCTCCGGTCGCGGTACCAACCTCCCCCGCTCCATCGACTAGACCCTGAGCCACCGAAGCTATCGTCTCACCCAGACCGGCGATAATCGATGTAGTGATGTTTAGCGCGATGATCATTGCGATGAGAAGACCGTAGGAGACGCTCCTCATCACGTTGGCTGAAATCTGCCTCCTCTGCCTAAGCCCTAGCAAACTGGTTGTACTCTGGGAGACCATGTCTCCAACTAGACCGGCCTCACCGGTGGAAGAAGAACCCTCGATGAATACCCTCGTGAACCTGGACACGAGCATTGAATTGTTGTCGGCTGCGAACCAATCCCAAGAGTAGTCACTGTCTATCCTCATGGACAGTCTCTTCTCGAGATTTGAGATTGAGTCGTCTAGAGCCCCGAAATCGATACCGGATAGTGCTTTTACCATGGCGCTGGGCTCCTGCGCCCTAGCTTGTGCGGTTCCCCCGAAGGCTCGGATGAACTCTGGGAAAGCGTCGTCCCTCCTCCTCACTCTTGTCTCCTCCTGGAGGGTTAGAAGGGCTGGTGCGAGCAGTGGTGACATCATAGCGGCAATAACCAGAAGTCCGTAGTAGTTCCACTGGTCGAACAGGATATCCGTCCCGAAGGCAATGAAGACTGTGGAGATGATCATGACCATTATCGAACCGAGTATGCCAGCAAAAATCCATGATCTGCGCATGTCAATTGCCTGTTCTGTGTTGAATCCGTGTTTGGCGAAGAGATCCTCGTCCGGGATAACCAGAGTGAATAGGTACCATGCCCCAATCTGTAGCAAAGCGAATAGTGTCCCCGTGAGGAGGACCCACCTTGCCCTGAGTATCACCTCGAACACGTTATCTGTCTCTGCCCCGGTCTGGAAGAGAATTAGGTGCAGGCCGGAAACCACCAGGAGGAGAAGCCCTGTGGTAGTTAGGGACACGAAGGTCTCCCTCAGAGTGTCCAACTGCTCGAGCCTAGCGTCGTAGATGGTGGTGTAGGCCTGCTCGAATGTCTCGTTCTCGCTGGAGAAGAACTCACCGATGGGTTGTCCCACTTCCACGGAGAAGGCCATCCTGTCTAGGAAGTCGCTCCATATAGCTGATGGGCTCTGTCTGCCGACTATTCTTGCCGCCTCGGGGAGGTTAGTATGCCATTTGGTGACTAGAGTCTCTATCGCCTGGATCTCGTGGGCCAGTGCTCCGTAGTCACCCATCTCCTTCAGTACGTCGAACATCCCCTTCTCCGCCGACTCTCCCGTGGAAAGAATCCCCATCCTCGTCATGAACATGTGCATATCTTGCTCTATCTGGATTGCCTCTGCGGAAACCTGTGCCACAGGATAAGCCAGAGTACCTCCAAAGGCCAGAGCAGGGAAGAAGAGGATCATGAGCACAGCGGAAGGTCCTGTGATGACGTCGCTCACGGTATACCAGACGGCAATACCGGCGATGAGTCCCACTAAGGACACTGGCAGTGCGAAGAAGAGAAGGTAATTCCTGAATGGCATTCCCAGTCGGAGGAGAGCAATCTCCCATGTGCTGGCCTTGTCCTCCATTTGGAATCCGTCCTAGTGATTGACTCCCGTCCATGTCTCCAGTGCCGATGCGAACCTGTCCCAACCCTCTTTGTAGTAAACGTCCAGGAGGTCGAACACGTCATCGTAGTGGGTGAGGTCTCTGTCGCACATCCTCTGGATGGCCTCTGTCCTTCTGTGTAACTCGTCGTAGATGTCTCTCTTGCTCCGGAATCCCATCCTGGGGGCGATCTTGTTCTCCAGCATATCGGACTGGAACATCCCTCTGAAGTAGACCTCGTCAGCCACTGGATCCCACTCGAACATATTCCTGGTGAGGATACCGTCCGCGGTCTTGTCGAATCCAATCACCTCGCTGACACCTGTTATCCTCCTGGCTATCCCTCCTCCAGGGGCCTCGACAACCTCTTGGAATATCGCGAAGTTCAGGTTATCGAAGAACCGAGCTGGGACGTTGATTGGGTCTCCAGTAAATCTCTGGATCAGTTTGACTATATTTGAGGCGTGGAATGTACCCATTACTGGGTGACCTGTCTGCATTGCCTGGAAGGCGATTGCGCCCTCCACGCCTCTGATCTCGCCGATGATGATGTATCGGGGCCTGGATCTGAGAGCCGCCTTCAACAGGTCGAACATCTCTACTCTGGAGTCTTCGTTCTTCGAGTCTCTTGTGATAAGACGCTGCCAGATAGTGTGTGCGACCTTGACCTCGGGGGTGTCCTCTGCGGTGTATATCTTCACGTTATGATCGATGAACGGTAGAACCGCATTGAGAGTTGTTGTCTTCCCGGATGCGGTCTCTCCGGATACCAGGCACGACATCCCCGACTCTAGTCCTAGCCAGATGTAGGCAGCCATCTGGGCCGATAGCGTCTTCCACTTGATCAACTGGATTATTGAGATTGTTTCCTCAGCGAACTTTCTGATAGTGAATGAAGAGCCTTGGATTGATACGTCATCGCTGTAGATGATGTTTATTCTCGATCCATCTAGTAGCGCGCCGTCGACGATTGGCTTGCTGTCGGAGACTGGCCTCCCTATCCTCTCTGACATCGATCTGAGGTACTTGGTGAGAAGTTCCTGGTCCTTGAATGCGATGTTCGACGTAAGCATCGGGAATACCTTGTGGTCCATGTTGATTCTAGTGAGCCCGATGGAGTGTATGTCCTCTAGCATCTCGTCGGCCAGAAGCGTCTCTAATGGGCCATTGTTGACCAGGTCCCTCACTACGACGTACTTCAGGCGGTCTAGTTGCTCCGGTGTCACCTTCAATGGTGCCTCTCCAAATCCAACGAGCTCCCTGGCTTGGTTTACCAATGGATTGGAAAGTAGGGAAGATGTGGTTGTAGTGGTCATCTCGTCCATCATCTCGTGGATCATCGAGATGAACTCGGCATCGTTGTCGAAGCGTTCTTTCTGAGGAGCGTCGCGAAGCAGCCTTTCTACAATCTGATCCCTGATGTCCTCCTCCTCTTCATCGATGGTTGGCTCTAGACCGAACCAGAAGGTGTTACCGGCACCTTCGGCCCCTTCAGGAGGGGAGTAGACGTGTGCGAAGCATGGTGGCCTGGTAGCGTAGATCAGGTTCCGGGGGCTGACACTCTTCGCGTCCCTGTCTAGGGGGCCGTAGTATATCGGCCTGGACCCGTGCTCTGCCTCGAATTGCTCTACCCATTCGCGGATATGGGGGTACTCGGCCATGAGCCCACCGAGGTCTCCGGGCTCGATTTTGAATGTCGGCTCTTCTGGTTCTTGTCCCTCTTCCTGCTCTGTGACCATTCAAAACCCCCTCATGCAACTGCTGTGATGTCCACGATGAAGCCCATCTCTGGCATCACCTTCCACCCAATCCTCTCTGTTACAGGGCCTGCGGCCCTTAGGAATCTTGTAACCGCCATGGTTCTCACCATCTGCCCTCCGACGACTGCGGTCATCATGTCCAAAACGACCTCGGCTGAATTCTTCATGTCTCTGAGAATTACTCCGTCCATCTCATCTGGATCGATTGTAAGGATCAGTGTTCGGCCCTCTGACGTGAAATTCCTGAGTAATCTGAGTATATCCTTGCCGGACATATCATCTGGCATTAGCTCAGATGCTCGATCGATGATAACGACCTCGGCCTCCTGTGATGCTGGAGAGTCTAGGAGATCCAAGAGCGTGACATTGTCATCAGAGGGCTCTGCTATTACTCCGAAGCTAGAAATCAGATGGAAGGAGCCATCGTCTATCCTCTTGTCCATGTAGTATCCAATACTAGATACTTGCTCTAGCCACCCCCTAGTAGTGAGCTCGGTTGTGAAAAGTGATACTTTGACGTCATTTGCCGTCATTCCGAACGACATTCGCTGGCCTATTATGCTCTTGCCCGATCCTATGCCTCCGCAAACAAGCATCAGGGCCCTGTTCGGGATGGCGGTCCCCATGCTCTGACCGAGGCTGTCCTGGATCACCCCAAAATCGAAATTATCCACGTTAGATTGTGACAAGTCTGACTTCCTCCGATACCGTATGCGCCCCGGCGTACCCCGTAGCAGACGATACAACCGTTATTGTGATTATTACATCGTTGGTTCCCGTGTAGTCAAGGGTATTGCTAGTGTCGTCCACTGTGAACTGTACCAAATCACCAGGGATCCATGTGGTAGAGCCATCTGCGACTGAAGCGGTAAGTGATGTGGCACCGATGAAGACTCCTACTGTATCGAGGTCTAGTTGGTTCTCTCCAGAGTTCTGCAAATACAATGTCGCCGTCTTCTCTGTATTGTCCCAAGCGATGTTTAGCGGGTCATTAATGAGAGATGCCCGGGTCCTGACATCGGCAGCACCCTCCTTGCCCCTGTCTTCCAGTGCTGCATCCATGTCGTCCCACGTTTCCAGTAGGACACCCGAAACCAGGCCCGCCACTATCAGTCCAGCGCAACGCAGAATTATCTCCCCAGGTCCGTTTGCCATTTTATCGCCTCATGTTATTGTTACAGACTCCGCGTCGTTGTAGTCGTATATAGCAAGGAATGCTCGATTTGGATCGGCGTCAATCGTAAAGCCGTGGACACTAGGGTCAAGAGCGAAATCGTCTGTAGTTAGCGATTCTCCGGGGAATAGGTACAGGTTAGGTCCACTGTAATGGTTTACAAATGGTGCGAATGGAAGACCAGTCTGGTCTTCCTCTGTGTTCGAAAATGTCACGTAGATGTGCGATAGGTCGATAGTCTCGGAGCCGGCGTTGATGATGGAAATGTTGTTTTGATCGTGTAGGTCATCAATACTGACTTGAGCTGAAGAGCCACCAGATGGGCAGTCTACATCTCTGACCGCTAGCTCTGTGTAGCCATTTCCAGCTGATACTATTGTTACGCCGGTAATTTCCCCAGAGCCACCAACTGTGATTGAGAATGTTAATCCGCTTCCTGTTGCGCCGGAAACTGTACAGATTTCAGCCACGTAGCCGCTACCAGGGTTGGATATTGACAGGGACTCCACGGGACCGGTGGACATCTCCTGATCGAATGCAGAGACTATTTCCACTCGTGGCTCCGGAAGCTCGTAATCTGCGTTTTTTATGGACTCGTTGACGCTGTCGACCAGTGAGACTGTGGCTAATCCGAATATCATTATGAAGACGGTGCCGACGACCATCGCAGCTACGCTAGAACCAGCCAATACCCCATCCCCCCTAGGGAGTCCCCTGGGCCCTCCAAGCCTCTATCATGGCTGCGAACGTCAGGAGCGTCCTGTTGTCGACCGCCGGTGCGCCCTCTGACTCGGCCCCTGCCTCCGCTAGTGCGGCGATGGAGCTCAGCGCCTTCTCCTCGGCTGCGGTGATGACTCCGGACTTGGAAGCAGCCTTCAGGAATCCGAGAGTGTCTGCACCGCTCATGTTGTCGAGGAGCAGGGCTACGATCTTGGTGGGGTCTACTGATGGGCCGTGCATCAGCGCATCTGCCTCCCCGCTCTTCAGGAACGGGTTGACTGCCAGGGACTGAGCCTCGTACAGGTCAAGAAGGCCCGGGCCCCCGGCCTTGCCTACCTGAGATATCGGTCCTCCCTCGGATGCCTGGCTATCGACGGGTCGGCTGGTGACCTCCCCATCATCGCCTACGGTGTGCACAACGTCCTGGGCCGCGCCTCCGGAAGAGGCGGTGGCCGCGGAGGCGGACTCCGCTGCGATCTTGGCGGTCTGCTGGGCCGTCATCTTGATGTTGGCCTCCATTAGGTCCATGGCCGTCTCCAGCCTCTCGAACCTGTCCTTGACCATGTCCACGAGCTCTGGTATCTTGTCCTGGCCCTGGCTGGCCTGCGGGTCTCCGAGCACTCCCACCCTGGTCCCCGAGGGAGCGAACAGCCAAGCCTCCAGATCGGTCGGCCTGAACTCGGTGGGGATGTCCACGTGCTCTACGCTGAGCCTTGCTACCTTGTCCAGCCTTGACGACATGTCGGAATCAGCGTTGGAACCGGGAATAGAGGACTTGAATTTGTCCAGCATCCCCATTCCAACACCTCATGCTCCACCTCGTAAGGCACCTCTGGTCCTGTGATCACATCATCGATGTGCCAAGGGTGACTGAGTCCACCTTGAGCTCGGTGAGGGTCTCCCCACCGCCATCTACGACGATTCTCATGTTGAGCGAGTTCCCGACGGTAGCCATAGCTGCACATCCGGGGTTGGCGTCGTTGGCGTCCAGAGTCTCGTCATTTGTTGAGTCTGTAGTTGCGAGAGTAACTGTTCCGAAGTACGTGGTACCTGCCGTAAGCTCCGTGGTAGCCCCAATTTCAGTCTCTAAGTTCAGGTCCTTTGCAGGGAGAGCCGCCGAGTCGACTGCCATACCGAGTGTCGAGCTTATCTCGCATGTGACGTAGTAGCTGATGTCAGCTGGGTAAATCCCGGTTGATCCCGAGGATATCCTGAATATGACGTCGAACGTTGCGATGTTTGTCGTTCCTGTGATGTCGGTTCCTGTTGAGGCGGCGATGACGTCCACTATCGAAACCTTACCGGATATCTGCTGCCTTGTGTCGCTGCTGGTCTGCTCTGCGTTCTGCTGCAGCTCCTCAGCGGTCTTGATGATGATCGTCGATGCAACTGCGGCCACTAGGATCAGGGCGATGAAGACGATCATCGCACCGATACCGATGGAGCCTGCCTCTCTGTCCTCTCTGTAGGATTCCATTGATTGTCCCTCCATTCAAACCACCGAAGCCCCTGCGGTTAGCGAGTCTATTGAGAGCTCGGTAACCGTCGTTCCCCCGTCGTCCACGACGAGCTTGAGGAGCAGTGTCTCGCCAACCCCCGCGAGCTCGTTGCAGTCACCGTTGGCTGCCACGCTAGCGGTGTCCCGGTCGACGTTTATGTCGAACTTGAATACAGTCCCCGCGGTTAGTTCCGTGGTTGCAGAGTGCGCGACCCCGGCTAGCGTCTCGGCGTTGACCAGCTCCCATGTGTCAGCGGCTGCTGTGTCTACGATGGTGTCGCCCCAGGGGGCGTCTGTTCCGAGGTTGGCACCCACCATACCGTATGTGGTTGCGTCACCGCAGGTCAGGACCCAGTTGATGTTGTTCACCAGAAGGTTGGTTGAGCCTGATGCGACCTTGGCCGTGAATACCATGCTGTCAACGTCTGTTCCATCAGAGGTATTCACCAATGCCTGGATGATGTTTATCTTACCGGAAATCTCCTTCCTGGTGTCGCTGCTGGTCTGCTCTGCGTTCTGCTGTAGCTCTTCGGCGGTCTTGATGATGATCGTCGATGCAACTGCGGCCACTAGGATCAGGGCGATGAAGACGATCATCGCACCGATACCGATGGAGCCTGCCTCTCGGTTTCTTTCTACTGTCTGGTATTCTTCGCTCATTGCGTGTTCACCCGTGCCCCCCTGTGATTGCTAATCATTTATGATATTACTGGAAAATGTGCTTGATAATCCAGTTCTGATGGGAAAATCAGCTGCCTATTCCTACTGCCTCTCTTAGGTTCAGTACCTCGATGGGGACATGGACGACGTCCCCTGGCCCCAGGTTCTCCACGAGTGGGAGCCTCATCGTCTCGAAGCCCTCTGGCATCCATGGGTCTAGCAGGAGCCCCTGCATGAGGTTCGGGGTCCTGTTCTCGACCCTGCTCTGGACCTTCAGGCTCCCGTACTCGACGTCGTAGCCGGTGGTGATGTTCAGGCTGCTACCAAGGAGTGCTGTGGAGGGGAAGGATCCGGATGGCCTGATCTCGATCCCGATCTCGATGAATCCGTCAGGGGGGATCTCGGGGATCTCGCACATCTTAGGAGAGGCGGACCACCCGTACGGTATGGGCGGGGCCAGCCTCATAGTGGAGATGTTGTTCTCCCCGGTGTTCTCCAGTGTGATGACCATCAGGGCGTGGTCCTTGCCCTCCGGCCATGTCGTCCCTATCGAGAGGAAGAAGCTGTTTACGAGGAAGGGGCTGGCAGCCTCGTTGACGGCGACTGGGCCGAGTGCGCTTATTGCGTCCTCGAACGCCTTGGCCGCGGAAGAGAGGTCGGAGTCGAGGGCCTCCTTGCCCTGGTTGACCAGCGTGAGTGCTATGTCCTCTATGTCGCTGAGCTCACCCATCTCGTTGAGGTGCCTGCCAAGGGTGTTCAGTGACCTCTCGAGGCCGTCTTTGCCCATGGATGCGACTGCGCCCTCCACGCGATCTGCTGCTGCCCCCCAGTTCCCCTCCCTGAGGTGCTGCA
>Ga0163180_10001725_pt1 | contig 12368 bp, 5 predicted proteins | sample AtlANTMetagenome_2_FD_109647 | JGI IMG/M metagenome (GOLD analysis project Ga0163180, IMG submission 109647) | Marine eukaryotic phytoplankton communities from the Atlantic Ocean - Atlantic ANT 4 Metagenome | ecosystem: Environmental > Aquatic > Marine > Oceanic | place: North Atlantic Ocean...
CGTTTGCCTGAGTTCCGTTTGCTCCTGTAGTAATGGCGAGTTCACCAAATGTAATACTACCAGGTGCGGTTGAACCAGTACTCCTTTTAATTAGAATATTGGATGCCATTAGAAGCTACCCCCGTTTACTGTTACGTGATTTAAAACATTCGTGGCGACAAATCTTGTTGCTGCTGAATCATACACAAGCACTGAACCTTCTGCTAGTCCACCTTGTGATACATCTGTCAAATCTACGTCTGACATAGCACCAATCGTGCCACCGCCACCACCAGTGGCGACACGAGTTACTCTTGGGACTGATTGGTCCCCAAATCTTAATCTTGCCATTTAAAGTGTTACCCCCTCAAGTACGCTTACTGAACCCTCTAACACTCTGGACTTGATACCAGATGCTGAAGTTATGACGACATCATACACATACCGTCCACTTTTCATAGCAGCGGTCTGGGAATTAGTTAGAGATAATTGTATTCTTCCACTCGTTGTAGGAGTCAGGACTGCAGACGTTACAGTTTGAGAAGTACTACTTGTGTAGTGTTTCTTTATCAAACTTGCTACTGTATATCCTGTAAGGTTAAATTCTGTGCCATTATCATTCTCAACTGTGAAGTCGATGATAAAGTCAGAACCTTGATATATTAGTAGGTTGGATACAGCACTTGCCATTCTCTAAGAATTCCATATAATATTTAGCTTAACTTTATTTATCCTCTTTCTGTATTAAGTCGTTTATAAGGTCTTTAAGTTCGTCAACTTCTCTCTTCAAGTCATCTAAAGTGCGATCTTTGTTGCGTGCATTTTCTCTTGCTTTTATATAAGCGTCATATGCACTATCGTCTGTATTGACGATTGCATTAGAATCAGCATCCCTGCCGAGGGAGTTATGTCCTTCGACAGGGATTAGATCAAGTATTTTATCTTCCATTATGCTAAAGCGATTGCTCTGAAGTCTTTTATCCTCGGTATATATGGTTCAGAATAAGCAATGAAACTTACTTTGATTTGGAATCCATCGAAGTCCTCAGTATCATCTATTGTATACTCATAATCAGTAAATGTAAAGAGATCATTCTGTGGTGTAATAATACCGCTGTCTGGAATACCTGTAGTATTAAAGAATTGGAAAGGTAAATCATCAAGAGCACCAGCATAACCAACAGGTACTAACTTGTACATCACTCTAATAGTGGATTGTGTCCATGTGTTAGCAGTAAGCATAACCTTCAATCCAGTGGCACTCTTATCCATTCGAGCAACCTTAGTAATGTAATTTGCTGCACATTCGCTACCAATATTAGCAGTAGGTTCAAGGTTATTAATGATATTTGCTGTTGTAATAATTGATACAGCAGATAGATCAATCACAGGAGATAGGTGAGATACCTCAGATTCTAAATCCAACTCCATAGTAAACGACTTCACATTATTCATACGGTTAATCTCATTGAGTTGGTTAGCAATAATCTTAGTAGCAGGGAAGTAATTCTCTTCTCCAATAACCACATCAAGATAAGTAGTATCTTTAACGAAAGAAGTCTCTAAACCAGAATTACCCCCATCGCTATCAGGACCACATGAAGTACCACTTGTACCCAATACTCTTGGAATGATACTTGTTTTTGGTTGAGTTTGATTTTGAATTTGTGGTGTTAATACGTCCCATGGAATATTTTGAGAAGCAGTTATAAAGACACCACCACCCATCATAGAAGTATTTGCTGTCTTACCAGTTACTTTTAGATTGTAACTATGAGGACTGTTGATAGATATAATTCCACCAGGTGCAGTATGAGTAGCATTGATTGATGTAAGTGGAATTCCATTTAGATTGTAACATTGTACAATAGCACCAGATGAATGTGATAAACCAGTTGATCCACCTGCACTACCACTATGGTTACGTCCATTGGAAGCAATTGTTATAGTGTTTGAATTTATACCACTATATGCAATAATCTCATCTCCACTGCCATCTTCTGCTTCTCCAAGAATTCTTACAAAACCTGGATTTGAATTACTTATCGCAGATCCACCCATAGTGGTATGGAATAATGCTGCGTTAGTAACTGTAAATGTGGAGGTACCCGTTGTACTAATAGTAGATGTAAGTGCAGTATCTGGAACTTCAGATGTTACACCGCTTATCTGTACATAGTTAAGTGGTGACTGCATACCGTGATTACCATGGAATACTCTAATCTCATCTTGACCTGCAGTCATTTGCATGGAGTTAGCTGCAAGATTTAAGAAACCACCATTAGATTCACCAAGTTGTGCATTTTCTAGTACAAGTTTACTATTAGATGATGTGCTTGGTAATGCAAATTCTGCTCTATAGATCTTAAACATCAAGTCTTCATACTGTGATGGTGTCCATGTAGATGCGTTCTGTGACTTGAACAATACACCGATGTATGGTTGCTCAGAAATTTTTTCTCCTGCATGTGCAGCATCTATAGCATCTTCACCAAGAATAGAGATGAATACCTTATACTGGTTAGAGTCAGAAGTCAATACAATAGCATGTTCCTGTCTGAATGGTAGGTATACTGGAGATTCAAACTCAAATGAAGTTGGTTTAGAAGCATCTGCAGATATGAATACATCCTCAGGATCTTTAATAACTTTAGAAAGAGGTACAATTATTTGAGTTGGATTACCATTAACTACAGTTCTAATATCTAATGATACTGGAATTTCCTCATCCTTAGTAAAGAAGAATATATCAATCTTAGTTAAGAATACCCCACCTTCTAATGATGAATCTTCAATAAGGAAGGTTTGTGCAAGTGGGTCACAGAATCTAACTTCATTCTTTTTAGATTGCTTAGTATCTTTAACAGTTCTAGAGTCGAACATTTCTTCAGATGTAACCTTAGCATTTCTTACAGATATAATTTGATCTTGCACTGTCTGTAAGATACCAGAAGAAGTAAATTCTACCTCAGCACTAGAATCAGATACACCAATAACCTTACTATCGGATGCATCATCAGTAAGTCTGAATAATTTATTACCAGTCTTGAATTTAAGATTACCTGTACCCTTAGGTGAATCTATAAAGAATGATCCTCTAAGTTTACCTCTCTTGTCACTGATCAAGTCTTTACTTGTTACTTTAGCAATTGCACCAGAAGTTTCTCCAATAATATAATCATTAATTTTAGGTGAACCATAATAAGTTCCCTTTGCCTGATCAGCAAGAGACTTAGTATCAATGTTAAGGAAACCTAAGTTAGATGTATAGTCATTAGTAGATTGGATATCAGTTCCGTCTAATGGATTTATTTCAAATCCTTCATTAGGTGCTGCAACTCTTGCCTTAAATCTAAATCCTTTCTTAGGTGTAAAACCAGGAGATCCAGCTGAGTTGACATATACTGTCTCACCAACTTGGAAAGGAATATTGTTTGTTTTAGAATCACTAGATGAATCCTTAGTCAAACCAATAATTTTAGGTGTAACTAATTTAGTAGGTAGAGCAATACCATCAAAAAATCCAAAGAACTTAGTTCTTGGTTTTAATTTCTTACAATTAAACTCAATGTTTCTAGAACGCATAAACTGAATATGGTCTACAGAAACAACCTTGTTACCTAGTGACTTCTGCTCAATAACAGGAGTAACTCTATACCTGATACCTGTTCTTGTTTGTTTTCTAGTAGTTGTTCTAGTAGTAGTAATAGTTCTAACTCTAGATCTTTTTGTTCTTCTTCTCCAACTACCAACATCTACTGATTTAGTTTTCCCAGTCCATGTAGTTTTCCATGAGTTCCATTGAGTTGGAGAAAAACCATTCTGGTCAGCATTATACTCTCTAACAGTAGTAAGGAAGTTACCTTCTACAACAGGACCTTTAACAGGATTAAGAGTTTTAGTATCTACCCAGTTATCAGACTCTGGATGCAACTGAATATCTCCAACATATGTGAATACGTTAAATGGGTTAACATTCTCAACACCTGAAGAATATGGTTGATCTAAAAGAACTGTGCTTGTATATGGAAGTGTTACAAGATCTCCAGTTTGCTGTACATTAGTAGATGCTGTAGAAAATGTAAGAGGTACTTGAGTAGTATAATGAGATGGGCGACATTGACCTTCATCAAAATCAAGAGATACTCTATAGTCTCGATGTAAAGTATCACTAGTTGAAAGACTTGCAAAGTTATCTACTACAAATCCATTTTTAAATCTGCTAAGACCACTAGTGTCTCTAATTTCCATACTTGCAGTCTCACTTTCAAGTAGTGATAATTGTGTATAATATTCGAGTGTCTTAATTCTATCTTCTAACTGTTGTATATCTCTAAAAGTATATCTCTTGAAGTTAGTTTCTCTGATACTAACATCTTTGTCAACATCAAATACGTATGGATTGTAGTTGATTGTTGCCAGTAACATTGCATCTTCAATGTCTTCTGGTTCAACAGGGTTAGTGCTAGGAGCTCCTTTTACTACTTGAATTTCATTGTCTTTATTCATAAAGACTTTATCAACTCTAGCAAGATAATGTTCCAAACTTATAATAGTAGTCTCACCAGGACCTGGTACACCAGTCTCGTTACCAGTGAATGCTCTACTACCAAAATCAAAGAATTCTGTACCATTTAAAGTAAAGGGACTAGTTACAGATCCTGTATTTGCCAATTTCTCAGGAACAATCGGTCTAAAATCAACACTATCTCTTAATTCCTCACCATCATAATTTGGAATAATCTTATAATCCGCAGTATCATAAGAATCTACGGTATATGGATTGATACCTGCAGTGGTAAGAAAACGATCATATATTACTAACACTTGATGTGTAGGTGCTGCATAACCAGATTTTCTAACGATAGATGAATAATCATAAAACTGATCTCTCTGCCCATCATCTAGATCATAACTATCTGTTATATTCTTTCCACCCGACTGAACAGTTCCAGCAATAAGTTTTAAAGTAGCATTAGGTGCAGTTACAGTCTCACCATCGGTAAACTTATCATCTTCTACTGGAATAAAATAGATTTGATTACTATTACCACCAACAGCAACTATTCTTCCTCTTGCACCAGATGTATCTCCAGTTATTACTTCATCAGTAGAAAGAGTACCAACTAAGTTGGTAAACTGCATATTAGGTATTGTATTGTCCGCAGTTGCAGTGCTACCATTAGCTTCGTATATTGCTTTTATCTTAAATACATCTCCACTTCCAAGTGAGATTCTAGCATCATCTACTCTATATCCATACCCATCTCCTGTAGCGTTTTCCTGTGTTAGACCATTAACACCAGCAGCAAAACTCTTATCTATTTTAAGGATTTTCATCCTTTCCGTGGTTTTTCCCTTAGCAGATCTATCGGAAGCACTAACTGTAGCAATTAGAGAGTAATTATTAGTACCTGACAATCCACTAACTTGAACATTTTGCCCAGTAGCTACGTCAGTAGAAGGTGCTTGTAACAAATCACCATTAGTATTATTAATAAGCAAGAATGTATCATTATTATTAGTATTGGTAAATACAAGACCAGAACCTGCATTAAAACCAAGTTGCCCTCCAGATGCTGCCCCACCAGCAAAATACTTTCTAAATGATCCTGTTGGATTCTGAGTATTATTCTTATTAGTATTCTTTACTGCATCATATCCAAGAGCAGTAACTAATTTATTCTTTTGTGCATCTTTAACTTCAGGACGTGATCTAACTATCTGACCAGTAATGGCACTATCGGTCATATTACCAGCACCAGCTTCAATCTTCTGTATAGTAAAGGAGAATGCATCAGTAACAGCAGTAACTTTGACTTTATGTGCTATATTAGCATTTGTAAACTCAACGATATCACCCACTTTTAACTGAACATTAAAGTTAGAAAGAGTTGCAGTTACAGTCGCAGTTTGAGACGTACCAGACCCACTTTGAGACGAGATAATAGGACCTGAACCAGGTAATGCTACCTTGACATCCAATACCGCATCAGCAGTTCCATTACTTCCAAAACTATATGACTTTACATCACTAAAGTTATAAGATTTAACAGCAGAAGTATTATTATCTAACTGTCCAATATTAGTACCGCTACTTGCTGCGTTTAAATCTAATTGTTCGTTTTGTGTAAATGTTCCTATTACATCACTAAGATATCCTACTTGACTAGATGAATTAGTAATTGCTACGAATCCAGTAGCACCAGAAGTTCTACCCACAACAAAGTCGCCTAACTGCCAGTTAACATTTGATTGGCAATCAAGTCTAGTAAAAAACTTGGTATCAACTAAGTTTGTACGGTAAACCGTACTTTGGTTGTTAACCGTACCTGATTCATAAGAAAAGTTGAGAACTCTTGTTTGACCAATAATATTACCAGCTGCAGTACCAGGAGTTCCAGTTATTTCATCTCTTAAGTTAATAATTTCATATATGGCAGGTGCTTTGTGGCCATTTGTCATAAAGACATAATTTCCAATATCAGTAGCAATATATTTGTTATTTTCTCCGACAAAGGTTCTTGGTTTAGCTACATCCTTATATGTTGTAGATAAACGCTCTGTTCTATATCCAGAAATATAAGCTTGACCACTGGATAATTGTATTGCTATGTTTGCTTCATCAGCTGTATTGCCATCTCCAGTCGTAGCACCTGCGTCATATACACCATTATTAAATCCATCATTAAGATTTTCTCTAGCATCTATCTCAAATTTCTTGACATAATAGTCACCAGATTCTTCTTTAGTTCTAGTGGCAAGTACATCTTGAATAAATCCAAGGTCACTTCTCTCTACCTTCTTCTCAATTTCTCCAACATTAGTTCTAAGTAGTTCTATAAAGTCAGCAGAGTTAGGATCCGCAAGATTTTTCTTAATTAATGTTAGGTTAATTTTAAACCTATCTGCACCAGGTGCTGAGAAGTTTGTGCTTCCTATTGCGTTATCATATAGACTTTCATCCTCATCAGCAGTTATAATTTTTTCTTCTACCTTTAAACCTACTTTATATGTTGGATCAGTTCCATACTGATCTAATATTAGAGTTTGCTCATGTACAGGTGCAAAATATCCTCTAGTATAATAAACACCTGCACCAACGTTAGCAGTAGAACCCTTAGAATTTGCATTTGAGTTTAAGAGTTGAGCAAGAGGTGTATTAGCAGCAATAGTTGTAGCTGCGTAAGTAATGTCGCTTTCGCAGGTGAGTGTTTCTCCATCTGTAAAGGTAGTTGTGACGTTATCGTCTGCTTTTTGTAAGTAATTTATATAAAAAGTTATATTATTTCTAGTCGATGTAGTAGAACTAATAGAAAATAAAACACGAGCACGAACACCAGAGGTAGAACCTTTAAGAACTAAGTTATCAAGTTGAGTACGATATAATTCAACGTCAAGATTGAGATAGTTGTTTTGAATAATTACACATGCAACATCTTTATTCAAAGTAATACCACCAGGAATTACCTGAGCACCTTCTTTATAAACACCTTGTCCAAAGGAGTCAATCTGATTCTGCAATAAACTTTGCAGCGTAGTAAGTTCCCTAGCCTGTACTGGATAGCCAGGTTTGAAAAGTACTTTTAGGAAGCCCTTACTATCATCGAAGTCGTCGAAGTAAGGAGCTATATTAAGGTTGGTATTCTGTGCCATTTAGAATTCAATTACTACTTTGAGCTCTTCGTTTTGATCCGCAGATCTTGTTATTGGGTTTCTGTTATCTATGTAGAGGATTTCTCCAGAGTTAGTTTGGATTTCTTGATTAGCATATCCACCAACAAAGGAAAGACCTAATTCATACACAGAGACACCAATTTGTATCTGTGTTTGTTGATTAGCTGAAGTTCCAAACGTTGTGTCTGGAGTTGCAGTATAAGCATTTTGAGATGATGTAATCTGATTAGCACCAGAGAACGCAATTACATTTCCATTTTGTGTGCCATCAACTGAATCTTGATAATATTTCAATACTTTAGTTGTGGAATCATATGATACTACAAATCCTTTCGCATTCGTAGTAGTTTGAACAATAGTTTCGCCAGGAGCGAATGCACCAGTGGGTGTACCAGTGCCTGACTGAGGGAAAATCATTGCTTTAACAGCAGATCTAGTATTTTGACTACAAACAGTTGTTGTGTTGAAATCAAAAGGATTTAAAACTAATCCAACTCTTCTATATGTCAAATCATTTGGAAAATCTACAAATGCACTACTAGTTTCTAATTTACTAGTAAACATTAAACGATATGCACCCAATTCTCTAACAGCATCAGAACCATGTCCATTATTAGGAGGAATAACAACATCTAAAGATGCATTTACACCATTTCCGATATTAGGAATGAGTGCAACATCAATAGTACCAAACGTATACTTAGAACCTGCAGTTGTGATAGTAACAGATTCAACAGAACCAGAAGTCACCTTTACAGTGCACTTTGCTTGAGTTCCACCATTGATGTCATAATCTCCGCGAATAGGAACATCAGTATATTCTTTGTTGTTGTAACCAGTGCCTGCATTTTCAATAACTACACTATCAATAGCACCATCACCTGCAGCAGACTTAACAAGAGAGTTTGATAATACGGGAACAAATTCAGAAGTAACAAACTTTAGAATATTATCCGCATCAATAGTATACATGTACTTCCAACGATAGGAGTAACTACCAGGACTATCACCAGTTTCGATAATAGTGGTTGAAGTACCAGTTGGTTCTACCAAAGAGGGTCTTCCTCTTGGATACTCAGGGGTTTGTCCATTATAAAGACACTTGTAGACGTTAAAGTCTGAATTCATTACATAGAAATTACTATCATACAATCTGGAAGATCCATTTGCAGTAGTTTTTGCGGGTGCATAATCTGGTTTATACATTGAGTATGTACGTCCCACACCACCTGTAGTTTGTGTAGGATCAATCCAATCAACTCTTGGTACTACAAGAGCAGTATCTGAAATATCTACACGCTTAAAGGCAACAGAATCAGCATAAGTGCCTGACTGATAGGTAAAACTATCAATCGGCTCACCTGCGGGTGGTACATCTGTACTACCCCAAGACTTAGCTCTACCAACAAACATAAAGACTTTATTTTGAGTCAGCAGTGTATCTCTAAAACTTTCCGCAGCGTATATTCTAAATTTATCAGTAACTAATGCCATTGCTTATAAGCTTTTGTTGTTATTTATAATGATCTCAGACGAACTTCTGGCAGAATCGAGACGTTTCCGCTTGATGTTTGACTGAATGGGAATTCTACCGTAAATGTGTTCCCAGATGTAACTGTAACCGCATACTCTCCATCAAAACCCCAGTTTATTGGTTCTGCTGTAGGTCCACTTGTAAAGTCCAAGAAAACTTTCATACCAGTCACATAATTATGAGTTGCGGATGTAGTCACGGTACAAGTTATTCCAGACGCACTGTATGTTCCTGTTAAAACAGTGTGTGCAGCTGCAGTGGTTCCTCTATATCCTCTACCACCTGTTGCTACGGTTATTGTATTCGCAGATGTATTTCTAGATCCGTATAGAATTCTTTCTACATTCCATCTGTTTGGAGTAACAGTTGTATCATAGAATGGTATCAATACTTCGCCTTCATCGGGGAAACCAATTCTTTGACTAGTATCATAGTATATATTCTTGCAGTTGAGAGTTGTACTACTGTCAGTTATGGAAGAAGTAAGATATGTACATCCCAAAGCAAGTGAATTGGAAATGATTCTATCTCTAGATTTTCTCTCTATATCAACAGCATGAACAGGAACTATTGTTGGTACGGTTAAATATCCAGTACCACCATTTGCAATAGTAGCAGTAAGTACTTTACCGCTACCTGGTTCAATAGTGGTAGTTCCACTAGCACCAACTCCACTACCTCCTTGGAATAGAAGGACTGGAGGATCTTCATAATTTTCACCAGGATTGTCAATAATAATATTAGTAACAACACCATTAGTCAATACTGCTGTAAATGTAGCAGTGGTTGGTCTAAGTCCAACATATTCGTAAGTATCAACTGAAGTCGCACTTGAGACTGTTGCGATTAAACGATCAGATCCTTCACTAGCAACCTGCATTCTGTCTGTAGGATCAATTGAGTTAAATGTATTGGAAACAAATATATCTTCATCAGATCCAGTATAGATGTACAAGGATGCTTGAGAATTTGCTCTTGGAGCTTCACTGAATTTTATAATTGATCCATTAAGAGAGTATGCGACACCAGGTTCTTGGAATACTCCATTAATGAATATCATCAAGTTATTTGATGGTTCTACATTCTCATTATCACTCTCTAATGAGAATGGTTCATTGTTTAGTGTCATAGTAAAGGTTTCCTTACTATTGTCAAAGAATGGAGAAAGATCATCTAAAAGAACTAATTTACCAAAGTAGAATCCATAGAAGTCCATACCACTAACAGGTGCTTCATTAAATGTAATTGCACTACCTGTGTAAGTATATGATTCAGTACTACCTTTAAGTTGAAGAATACTATTCAAGAATATTAAGAAGTTATCACTTGCAGGTAATGAATAGTTTGAACCATTAACCTGTGCGTTAAATGTTGTATCAACTCCATCAAATGTTACTGTATCAATCTCAACTTGGAACTCAGGAGATTCAGAAGCAGTTCTAGTAACGTTATTCAAGTTACCTGAACCACCTGCAGTTGTTCCTACTGCCTGTGTTACTATTCCCCATAGTGTGCTAATAGCAGATGCAATATCGCTACAGTCTGCTGTAGTATAGGTATTGTCTCCACTATCATTGGTAATAGTAAGATCCTTAACTTGTGATCCTTCAGTAACGTAATTAGTTGTAACAGTGATATTACGCATTACCTCACGACAGATATCTCTAGCAGCATTGAACACCTGTACAGATTGATCTTCTTCACCAGTTAGGTGTACAGTTCCAACATAGAAATTTGCTGCATCATAAACACCATCATTTCCACCAAACTCAATATTGTTTGCTACTGCTTCAGAAATTAACTTAGTATCACGAATACATTTTCTCTTATAGAGATCACCATCAAAAGTAGGATTCAATGCAAGCATTCTACCATATGCAGTAGTTGCAATGAAATCTAAGTTTGCTCGTATTAATCTACCCGCATCAGCTAATCTATCGTATGCATGACCACCAGATGTTACTAGACCTCTTGTTACAGGATTAGCAATTGCATTTCCTGTGTACAAGTGAGTATATCCATATTTTACAGAAGTAGGTTTAGCATTGACGAATGTATGTACATAATCACCACCAGTCTTAACAGCACCAGATGTTGACTGTATGAAGGTGTGAGTATAATTACCACCTGCTATGACGGCTGTAGCACTTGCTGATACAAAACTATGAGCGTACTGATGAGTAATAGCAGCATCTCTATTATTAGTATTGAACGTAATAACGCCAGTTTGCTTCTTGATGGCAGAGCGAGTAATCGAATTAGCAACTGCGGAAATAAACGTATGAGTAGTGGTATTAGTAGACGGTACACTGTTTAGAACCTGTATATCAAAAGTATTAGTTGTGACATTGTATATCTTAACCCACTGACCGCTGATTGGGTCTGTGTTACGAGGATAATCATGGTATGAAGTATCAAAGTCCTCAAGACATGTGAATCTAAACGCATTGTCATCAACTTTGATCTCATCACCAGCAACAAATCCATGATCAGGAATAGTTATAGTCATAACACCTGTTGTTGGATTGTATGCTCCTAAGGTTGGTGTCAATTTACCCTCTGGTACAAATGTATGGGTGTGCTGTCCATTAGGACCTGCAACTCCAACATTAATCTCAAATGTATCAGTTGTAACATTTCTTACTTTTACCCACTCATCATAATAAGGATCTTCTAGTGTTGGGTAACTCTTAACTGTTGCATTACTATCTTTATTACATGTAAACTTCAATGCACTTTGATTTACTTTAACATATTCGCCATTTGAGAATCCATGACCTGCAACTGTTGCTACTAGTACACCTGTACTAGGATCATATGTAGCATTTGTTACAGCATGAGATGTATATCCAACACTCTTGATCGGAATCGGTCTATCATACGCCCAGTCTTTCTTTTTCTTCGTGCCATTAGCTACAGCACTAGAGAATACATGTACACTAGTATTTGTAGAAGGAATTGTATCTAATACCTGAACCTTGAAGGTTGTATCGTCAGCATCCCAAATAGTTAACCATCTACCACTAGCAGGATCGCCTGGTCTAGGATAAGCGTGTGTGCCACCACCAGCAGCACAAGTGAATACAATAGCATTATCATCAAACTTAACTTGATCACCGTTCACAAAGGCACCTGCACCCCCTCCATGAGTAACAGTCATGACTCCAGTAGAAGGATC
>Ga0163180_10001728_pt1 | contig 12361 bp, 8 predicted proteins | sample AtlANTMetagenome_2_FD_109647 | JGI IMG/M metagenome (GOLD analysis project Ga0163180, IMG submission 109647) | Marine eukaryotic phytoplankton communities from the Atlantic Ocean - Atlantic ANT 4 Metagenome | ecosystem: Environmental > Aquatic > Marine > Oceanic | place: North Atlantic Ocean...
ATAGCCTTCGGAAAGACAGTGTGGTGACCACGTTGGTCATTGATCGCGAGGCCATTGAACGCTCTGGTGCATCGACGGTGGCAGACCTATTTAGAGCGCAGCCGGGCGTCTCCACTGAGCGAAGCTTTGCGGGCACGTCTGTTCGATTACAAGGACTCAATCCAGAGCACGTGCTCATTCTGATCGACGGCCAGCGGGTTGTGGGTCGAAAGAACGGGGCCATCGACATGTCCCGATACCCGGTCGATTGGATCGAGCGCGTGGAGATTGTGAAAGGGCCGAGCTCTGTGTTGTATGGGGCGGATGCCATGGGCGGCGTGATCAATCTGATTACCCGCCGTGCCGATGGGCCATTTTCAGCCGACGTGTATACAAGCTATGGCACGCCTGAGAACTTGGATGCGAGCGGCAGCGTAGCGGTTCAGCGGGACCACGTCGGAACGCGCGCCCATGGCGGGTTTCACTCGACATCCGGCTATGACTTGGACCCGAGTACGCTGACCACAGATGGTCCGGCTCGCTCGATGTTTCATGTGGGCAGTGTCTCCGAGATATCGCTTTCATCCGATTGGACGCTCACGCCACGGGTCGCGTATCGGCAGCAGGATTCGAGCGGGATTTCTGAGAGTGACTCCGGTGCGGTTTTTGATGAACGAAACCTCTCCGAAGAGATCCAGGCCGCTTTGGGTTCCGACACATGGTTTTCGTCCGAATCGCGTCTGCGTTTGACCGTTTTCACCACGTGGTACCGGGACCAGTTTGATCGGGATCAGCGAAAATCAGAGGCGCTGGACTCGTACAATGACACCCGTGAACTTCTGATTCAGGGCTCCGCCCAGTACGATCACATCTTCGGCGAACAGCATTTGGCCACGGCTGGAGTGGACGTCTTGTCTGAAGCGATGGAATCCGATCGCTTGGCTTCCGGTTCCGGGGATCGAAAACGCATCGGCGTCTTCCTTCAAGATCAGTGGACGGTTCCAGGGAAGAAGCGGTTGATGATTCTGCCCGGTGCCCGAATTGATTTCGATTCGCAGTTTGGTATTCACCCCACACCGAGGATTGCTCTGCGCTACGACCCGCATCCGAATTGGGCGTTGCGTGGTGGATTCGGCTGGGGCTACCGAGCACCCAGCTTCAAAGAACTTCTGATGCGCTTTGAAAACCCCAGTGCAGGGTATGTGGTCGAAGGCAATACGAAACTCAGGCCGGAGACTTCCCGGAATGTAAATCTGGGTGTCGATTGGTCGGCCACCCAAAAGATCGCTTTGTCGCTGTCAGGCTTCAGAAACGATGTGCGTGACCTTATCGACTTCGGCACGGAGCCCACTGAGGCGACAAACTCCACCGCCCTGTTCAGCTATATCAATGTGGCAGAGGCGGTCACACAGGGTGGCGAAGCGAGCGTGTACGCAGACTTGTGGTCGGGCTTCACGCTCACGACTGGCTACGCCCTTTTGGACACCCTGAATGTCCAGGAGAACCGGCCCCTGGAAGGGCGGTCCGTTCACCAGATTACCAGTGAGTGGTACCAGTACATCGAGCCGACCGGTACGGCGCTGTCGGCCAAAGGGTCCTGGAATAGTCCCAAGACCTTCTTTATCGACACCGATGGTGATGAAAAGGAAGAACGTCTGAAGTCACAGTCGAGCACCCTTCTCGATGCCCGTCTTTCTCAAGATATCGATTTTCGTCACGCCGGATTTCGTCTCTTTGTCGGTGTGGAAAACATCCTCGATACGGGCGACCCCGACTACCTCCCCATTCCGCCCAGAACGATCTATTTCGGTCTGATGGGCCGCACCCCGAACCCCACGACCAACCCATCCAGGTGACCCATGCGTACACTATTTAGGCAGGCCCCATTCGTTTTATTTCTGGCTTCATGCACCGGTGATATCGGCGAAAAAGGAGACAACGACGGTTCTTCGACGCCTTCGATCTCGTGTGCCGATGACGAAGGCGGGGTGATTGAGACATCAGTGAATTCCACAGATGAAGAGCTCTGGGTCTATTTTGACTTTGAAAGTTGTGCGCTGGTGCCGACCGATGAGGCCGAATCCAGCGGTGCCTGGGACATTGGCTTTCGACGCCATCTTCAAAAAATAAATGGGGGTGTGAGCGGTTCAGGCGGAATGGAAGCAGCGATCGTAAAGAACGCGGATTTTGACGCTATCGATACCGCCCCGTCAGGGCCCTACATTACGGATACCGAAGACGTTGATGACGATACGGATGACGATCCTGAGTATGCGCTCAAGGACTGGTACGACTACGACTTTGACTCCCATCTTTTGTCTCCCAAAAACTGGGTGTACGTCATTAAGACCGTTGAGGGGAATTACGTCAAACTCCAGTTTAATGGTTACTATGACGAGGCCGGAACGTCTGGGTATCCTATCTTTTCTTGGGGCCAGATCGAAGCGCCAGAGTCTGATGCGGACGCCGACTCGGATACGGATGCAGACGCCGATTCCGATGTCGACACCGACACCGACACGGATGCCGACACGGATGCCGACACGGATGCCGACACGGATGCCGACACGGATGTGGATGCCGATGCCGATGCCGATGCAGACGCCGACGCGGATGTCGACGCGGATGCGGACGTTGATGCCCTCATCAACTGCGCGCCTGCGGATAGTGGATTGGCCACAACGACGGACGAAGCCGAGGGCTGGACCACCCAGATCAATGCGACGGATAGCGATGTATGGGTCTGTTTCTCGCTCAGTACGGGAGAGCAAGTCGAAAGCGGGTGGGACATTGCCTGGAAAAACTGGGATACGACCATCACGGCTTTTGCGGCAGGTGTCGTCCTTAATGAAGTGGATTTTGACGCGGTCACCGAGCCTCCCGCCGAGGGTTGGATTGCCGGAGACCCCGATCTCATGGACGACTGGTACAACTACGACAGTTCAACGCATATTTTGACCCCCCAAGATCGGGTGTATGTGTTGCGTGATGCCGTGGATCAGTTCTGGAAATTGCAGATCACGACCTACTACGCGGATGGCGATCAGGTCCATTACCCGACCTTCCGTTGGGCGATGATCTCTACAGACGAGTGAGCGATTTTTTCGCGCACTCATCCCTGTCTAAACAACAACGATTCAACCCTAGTATCAAGAGAGCAACATCATGATTTGGACCCTTCTACTCGCCGGACTGGTGGCTTCAGCAAAGCCTGCTGAGGATAAAGCAAAGCCGGAGACAGCTGATAAAAAGGTGGAATACGCTGCGGAAACCGAGGCGAAAAATAAGCCCTATGTCTTCGGTTGGATGGACTATTCAGAACCGAGCGTGAAGCTTCGTGGAGGGACCACAAAAGGCGTGCCCGTGACACTCGCGACCGAAAGCAGCGAACGTTGGAATGCGCTTCAAGAAGACGGTCTCGATGCCAGAGAGCGCGATCGGCGTGCCATCTTGGCGATGACAGGCGATTATCGAATCTCCTTCGATTTCCTCGAGGTGGAGTTGTACGGTTCGGATGCCACCTTGTCCAAGCCATACCGCTCATGGGCCACAGAACGCGTGATTGTCCTTGAAGAGTCTGAGGACCTCATTTCGCTTCAACACATCATTGTGATGTTCATGGAAATGCCCGATGGTTCTCAGCAGGGACCCATGTTGGTCAAACATTGGCGACAAGATTGGGAGTTTGAGCCAGAGACGGCCCTGGAGTTTATCGGTGAGCGCCAATGGACAAACCGGTCCCTATCGGATGAAGAACGCAGCGGTATGTGGCAGCAGACCGTATACCAAGTCGATGACTCCCCGCGGTACGCCATGCGAGGGGTTTGGGATCACAGTGCCGCCTATTCCGCTTGGAATGGTGACTCTGCATGGCGGCCCTTGCCGCGTCGGGAATACACCGTCCGGTCCGATTACCACACGCTGGTGGGTACCAATCGTCTGACCATCCTTCCCACGGGGTGGGTGCACAGTCAGGACAACGTGAAGACGGTGTTGAGTGGGCCGGGAGCCATTCACGCAGAAACGCCGGCTTTGGCGCGGGAGTTTGGCCTCAATCGATACGAGCGCATCGTCGACTTTGATTTCAGCGAGGCGGAGACCTATTGGGCCAAGACCGGCGGGTTCTGGTCGCAAGTGCGGACCGCTTGGGCGAAGCACTTGTCGAGTTCGCCGACGGTGAAGGTCGCGACACAATGCGAAGAAGAGCGTATTTACAAAATGCTATTTGGCTTGGCTGGAGAAATCGCCAAAGATGAAGGACCTCCCGAAAAGAAATGGCCCAAAGAGATCGACACGATTTTGAGCTGTTCGGTATCGCCCGCCTCCTAGTTTAGGGGCTCAACCCACCTCCTCTCATCCCTTCATTTTTTGCAGTCCAGTCTGCTTTGCCACGGTACAGTGGAGTCCATCATGAAAACGCTATTATTTATTGTTGCTCTTTCGGGCTGTGGGGATGACGACAAGGCCGATCCCCCTCCGCTATCCTTTGACGACACCGCACCCTCGGGTGTGGAAGATCAGGACTCAGGCTTGGAGGGGCTGGACTCTGGCGATGGGGTTCCGTCTGAACTCGATGCCATATTTTCCTCTGAACGCCCATCGCTAAGAAGCGAAGTGTATGGGGTCGGCGATCCGAGCACCAATACCATTATGGTTTTTGGGGGTAACGAAGGGCCCGTAGTCAACCAGCGGCCCACCTCCATATTCGTGGAGGAAACCTGGATTTTTGAGCCCGGCTATGGATGGACTGAGCTGGATATCGATATGCCCAGTGCCCGCGCCCGCTATGGGGCCGCCTATGACCCCACCGCCGAGCGCGCGCTCATTTTTGGCGGCCGTTATCGAATTGAAGGCGGAAGCGGCGCTTACGACCTGTTTGACGAATTGTGGTCCTTTGATTTCGCGAGCCAAAGCTGGACGCTCATCGATGCAGAGGGCGGACCCTCGGCGCGGACCTATCCCTCTGTCTTTTGGGATGACCAAGAGCAAGCCCTCTACGTTTTTGGCGGCATGGTCAACGCCGACCCCATGGTGATTGAAGTGAACCAGGAGCTTTGGCGGTTCAAGGATGGCACATGGGAACAGCTGGAGATGGGTGGCGATGCCCCCTCTCCACGCACGTTTTTGAGCGAAGCGTGGGACAGTCAACGCCGTCGCTTGGTCATTTTTGCCGGGCAGGTGGGTAACTACTGGGATTATGCCTACAACGAGACCTATGCCTTGAACATCGACACGTTGGAGTGGGTCGAACTGAATGATGGAAGTGATGCCCCATCGACTCGGATGCATCCTCATTTGACCTATGACACCGAGCGCGATCGCTACCTCATGTTTGGCGGTCATACCGACATTGGTGATGGCAACGATTTGTGGGAGATGGACCCGGAGTCTGGAGCCTGGTCGACCATTCGGAACGCCGACTCCTTTACGGGAGAAGGCTTGGGTTGCAATGGTAATCCGTCGGATGTTCCTGCCGATTATGTGGACCAAGACCTTTCAGCTCCTGAGCGGCGTCATCGGGGCATGTTCACGTTGATGCATGACGCGTTGTGGATCTTTGGTGGCATGCATGCGGAATGCTCGGCCCATCTCGACGATACGTGGCGCTATCCCTTGGGTGGTGGGGATTGGACTGAACTCATCGAGGCCCGATCCGGTGAGAGCTGCGCTCGCCGCGATGATGACTGCCAATGCCTCTGTTACTGATTCTATCGCTGGCTTGCTCGAGCTCGAGCTCGAGTTCGACAGCCCGGGAAGTGGACGTCGATGAGCATGCGACAGACGTCGACACGGGACAGGACGAGCCGGATGAGATTCCCCAGATGATCGCGTTGGGTACCGGTGAGTGGGAATGGGCTTCATTAGATGAAGGTGGAGAACTGCCTGTCATCCAAGGTCCGCAAGGCGGATTTCATTTTTTAGGGAGCGTTCGAGTGTCCGGAATCGAGGCTGGATCGCCGGATGATCTGAGTGACCTTCGTAATCCAACCACAACCTTTTGGGTGCTGAAGGATGGCGTACAGTTGGCCCCATCATCTCGGTTTGTTCAGGGTTTGGACCCAGCTCCCGAACAAGCACACCCCTACGAATATGAAATGATCGGTCGGTTTGTCATTATGGACATCGAATCCGATGATGAACTCGACAGAGTCGAGGTGGAGATGGGGGTGCGTATAGAAGATATCGAAGGGGTTGTATTGGAATCTTCCGCCACCATCCTCAGTTATCCTCACCCTTTGAACCATTGACACCATGGTGTGGAGCCGCACCCTCTTCAGAGGGCTCTGTGATCGGATAGAGCCATAGTCATGACCTCCTCCGCTTTCGCTCTCGCGACGACACCGACTCTCGCTGGAGATCTATCCGTGGCGGCTGAATGGTCTCAGGGACGAGGCGCGTATGGAGGCGTCGCAGCGGCGGCTATGGCGCGAGCCATGTCGGATCGACTGGAGCGGCCGGAATGTGTCTTGCGAAGCCTCACGGTGCATTGTTGCGCGCCTCTTCTTCCCGGTCCAGTTCAGGTTTCAGCAGAGCCTATACGGGTGGGATCACGAGTGGCTCATATGCGTTCGGAGATTGTGCAGGAAGGGATCGTGGTGGTGCATGCAACGGCGTCCTTCGCCGCTGCGCGAACCTTTGAAATGGCTTGGAACGAGCGCCCGATGCCAGTGGTTCCGGGACCCGAGATCTTGCCTTCGATCGATGTCGCTTTGGCGAATGGTCCTCAATTTACGCAGTTTTTCGATTATCGATTTTGTCCCGATCACATTCCCATGAGCGGGGGGGACAGCGCGCGCGTCCAAATATGGATTCGCCACAAAGATGGCCCCGTAGTCGATGTGCCGCATGCTGTAGGCCTGCTTGATGCAGGGCCTCCCGGTATCATTACGCGCTTGACAGAGATGCGTCCGATGGCGAGTGTGGATTTCAGAATGCAACTCTTCATGCCCCTGCCGCTGGAGGGGGTCGATCCCAACGACCATTGGCTGTTTGATGCGCATTCTCGGATTTTGGGCGAGGGCTATGCGGAACAAATCATGTGGCTGTATGCGCCCGATGGCCGCCCTGTCGGGACCACTCAACAACTGATTGCTGTGTTGGGATAGGTTCCAGTCTCGATGGCCTAGTTGGCTTCTGCCAGTCGTCGGTCGATGGCTCGACGCAAAATCCATGCTCTTTCGCTGGCCGATGCTTCGGATTTGGCGGCCCCCAGTGCTTTGGCGACGTCGTTGCGTTGGGCTTCGTTTAAGCCATACGCGGCGAGGCTCACTGTGGAGAGAGCGGCGCGGTAAATCTCGGTGCATGCGTCCGCGCGTCCACTGTTGAACAGCGGCACGCCACGCGCGATGGCCAGGGTGAGTAAACCCCGCAAGTCACCCGTGTCATCGACAGACGGGTTTCCCGTCACGGACACGCCCGAAATCTCGTTTATCTGCAGCGAGAAAGCGCCCGGTGACTTGTCGGCAAGCATGATGCCCACCGACCCGATGGCGGGCCCAATTTCTGCCAAACTGGGCGCTGAAGGAACGGGTTGTCCAAAGACATAGGGTTTGAAGTCTTCGCCTTTCAGTTCCACCGTGATGTCTTGATCGGCCACCGTATCAAAGGACTGTCGATAATAAATTCGTCTCAGCGATGGGTAGGGTGTTCGAATCGTGGCGATGTACGTTCTTCCGTCTCCGCGTAATTGGAAGGTCAGGGTATCCAGCCCGCTTTTTAGGAGCGGTATCGCTTCAGTCCGTGTCGACGTGAATCCGCCATTATTCTCCAAAGAAAGGCGTCCAGAAAACACCATTTGACCGGAATCGTTGGTGTCGACGGACGAGGAAGAAACGCCCCCCATCACCGTGTCGTTCACCACGTACCAGTCATTGGCATTGTTCGATACAGTCCATCCCCAAGCAGTCATTATAAATAAGCTCCAGATCATCGCTATACCCCGAGTACGGTGGGTGTTGTTTCGCTCAAGTTCATCGGTCAGTACACTCCGGGGATGAGGGCTCGGACACGCTTACGGTGTTCGGGCCAGTCAGGCCGTCCCTTCTCCATTCTGCGCTCCTTGAGCGGGATCGATATGAACAGAAACAAGAGAATCATGATGATGGCTCCCGCGACTGACCACAGAGGCGCGCCCGCAGCAAGCCCGGATAGGGCAAGCCCGATCCAGAACAACATTTCACCCAGGTAGTTTGGATGCCGAATCACCCCCCAAATGCCGGTTTGGAGGATGTCAGTGGGTTGGGGTGAGGGGCGCTTTCTGAACTCGGCCAGGGCGTTGTCGGCGACCCACTCAAAAGCCACCCCCGCGAAGCTGATGACCCCACCGACGACCATGAGGGTGGTGGATGGTGAGGCAGTTTGCGGTACGGTCAGGCCATCGGGATGTCCGAAAATCCAGAAAAAAGGCAGACAGCCCAGGTACACCATCAGGGTGGGAACCAAGTGGATGCCGAAGAAATTGGTCAACTCGAACAGACGGCCCTGACTGGAACGAAAATCGACGTAGCGCCAGTCTTCGTGCGCCCAACCGGGCCACCCTCTTGCCCAGTTCCATGTGAGCCTCAGTCCCCAGAGGGTCACCACCACGCTGACGAGGAGTTTTGTCCACATGGGCGTCATCGCTTGAGGCTCAAACCACATTAAACCCGCAACGAAGTAGACCGGTATCAGACTCCAGAAGGGGTCATAGCTGCTGCTGTTTCGCGTGAATACGGAGACCGCATAAATCCAGACGGTCATGGCGATGTCGGCATACAAAAAGCGTTCCCAGGTGGCTCCGGTAGACCACTGGTAGGTCAGTATTCCCAGGGCGGCAGTGATCGCATACGCGAGGGTCACGCTGAGCAGGGCTTTGGTTTTTGATGTCAAAAGGTCACCGGCTGGTAGTTAGGTATGGAGTGATGGCGTTGAGCCAGCCATGCATGCGAACCGAGGTCGTCCTCTCGGAACGCTTTGATCCGGGCGAGCTGTGATACGAGTCCGCGGGCATATTTGTCTTCGTCATGCGTTTGGATGACGATTTCCGGATCAAACAGATCAACAAGGCTCTGCAGACCGGGGAGACCGGGCTTTATGGTTCCACCGAGGAGTGTAGGAAGCTGGTAATGATCGAAGGGCGATAGGAGGACCGTGATGGGGGATGCCGCCTCGACGATCGCCAAGTGGTCTTGTGTCGCACTGAGACCATGGGGAGCAATCACGATGCTTCGCTGGCCGTCGTCGAGAAGGAAGGCGTCGTATATCGGATCGACACGGCGAGGTGAGGCCAACAGGTGAAGTCGAACATCGCGATGAAGAACGCCTTCAGGGCCGGGCTCGACTCCGATGAGGGTGGCGTCGGGCACCAGGTGTCGGAGGCGCTTGAGCATGTGCGCGGGTGCAATGATCTGCTGCGGCCGAAGAGCCTGAAGGGTCTCGGGATGACAGTGGTCTGGGTATTTCTGGGTAATGAGGACGGTGTCAAAGGGAGGAAGCTGGGAACAGTCGGTCGGCGGCGTTCGGTGCCACTGAGTATTGAACCAACTAAAATAGTCGACTTCAGTGCCCACAAGCCAAGGATCGATCAGCAGCTTGATGGACCCCAGCGTGCAGTGCCAGGTGGTGTCCATATTTAAGCGCTGAAGGGTCAATGGGTTCATGGCTTCTTGGGTGTTGGGTTCCGGTTGACTTAGAGCTCGATGGTGAAGCTTCCTGTTTGGAACGCGGTGGTGATCACACTGAATTGATAGCACTCACCGGCCTGAAGTTCAGCGCCACCGATCGGTGCACCGTGGGTCTCACTTTCATCGATGGCGTATTCGGGGACCTCTGCGTAGACGACGGGTCCAATGAATCCTTGCGGAAAGGCCGTGGTCGAGATGGCCCAGAATGCATCACCATCGGAAATGACAGTGCCTGGACCCATGGGCAGTGTGGCTCCGTAGCTGGTCACGTACAGACCCAGAGCTTCCGCTTCGCCCCAGTCGATGATGATGGCGTCGCCATCGATGTCGACGGTGACATCCATGGCGCCTTCTGCGCCCGGAACACACCCTCCTGTAGTGGTTTTCGGTGTAATTTCCCACGCCACATCTTCGGCATAAAAACCGGGCCCGCTGAAGATTAGGGTTCCCTCTGCGAAGTCCACCACGCCATCGTCGTCAGCATCTTCCACTTCACCCCGAAGCGCGGATCCTTGAGCCAGGGAATTGCCGGCTTTAATGGGGAGTGGTGGGATTTCGAACGTGGTGCCGTTGATGACCGCTTTCGAATCCCAGGTGAGGCCTTCGCTGAGATCGACAACGATGTCGGAACCTGTCGTTGAAGGGGTGGCCGAAAAGTAGTTGGCTACGGTAACGGTGACATCCGGACTGAGTCCATCGGCTTCAAAATCGAAGGCAGGCATTTGAATGGTGAGCTCATAGTCGCCCTCGAACTTCACTGAGGGCAGATCTGCTGTTTCAAAACTGAATCGGATGTCTGTTCCTGTTTTTCTCTCATCGAAGGCTTCAAAGCCCGCGTCGACGCTTGCCGTATAGGTGGATGCTGGACTGAGAGGGTTGGTGGGCGTGAGGGTGGCGGTTCGGCCTTGAACGTCCAGGTCGAAATCAACCGCATTGCCGTCGTCGTCCATCAGATGGATTCGCTGGATGTTCTCTTCTCCGGTCCAGATGGGTTGATTGAAAGTGAGGGTAACGGTTTCCTGTGCGCTGATTTGCTCACTTTGTGCGGAGGGTGTTCGGCTGAGGAGAAAGAAATCCCTGTCTGTAAGTTCGGACAGGTACCGCTCGAGGGCGTCCACTTCGTCGTCTGTCAGGTCGGTTACGCCGGACCATTCCGCTGCAGTGACAATCGCACTGCGAAGACTCCGGGCCGATCCATCCATGAGCCATGCATTGTGTCGGTAGGAGCCCACCAGAATGGGTGTGCTCGCTCGCTCCCCCGTGATGCCTTCTTCGATGGTCTGGTTGCTCGTGGTCAGTGCTCCGCCATGGCAGGCCGCACACCCCGCCTTGCCTTCATACAGTGCCTTTCCGACCTGTGCCGCATCGGAGAGTTGACCGTCGCGCTGGGTCCAAGCATTGGCCTTGGGTGGGGGCACCAGTGAGGATAAAAATGAGCTCAGGTCTTCGGCCATCTCTGTCGAGGGCCACTTGGCAATGATGCTGGTGAAGCCGGTGTATCCAAAGGTGCGAGTGTCGTTGACGTATGCCCCCCAGCCCAGCGGTGCTGTCCCTTCAAGCCACATCATGGGGCGAGAGAGTTCCCATGTTTCAAAGGGTCCTGCCCGCCACACTTGGGTGTCGCCACGACCATCATAGTGGCAGCTGTTGCAGCTAAAATTCTGAGCGTACGATTCGCCGGGTTGGATGTAATGGCCATGACCAGCAATCATGGAAGCGGGTCGAGGATCGTCGCCAATGGGAACGGTCATTTCGACGGAGTCATCCGTGATTTTATGAAGCTCGAAGGTCTGGTTTGCATGGATCCAAATGCTGTTTTCTGTGGGAAGTACAGCCCGCGGTCCGCCCGGAATGTTGATCCGGGCGCGTTCGGACATGGTCTCTGAATCCAGTCCCACAAGAAGTTCGGAGTCTTGAGCCACAACCCAGACGATGCCGTCATGGACGGTCAAGGCCTGAGGGCCAAGCACGAAGCCTTCATCCGGTTGAGCGGGACCCAGGACGGTGGTTCGCAACCACTCGCCGGTCGATAGGTCGTATTCTTGAACTTGCGCCTCGAAAGGGGGGGATTCGAGCGTGACCAAACCGCGTTCAGGGAAGGCCACCGTGCTGATGATCCATACTTTCTGAGCCGCATCATCTACCCAGATATCGGTGATGATGTTTCCGGCTTCTTCGATGGTCCAAATGGTTTCTTTACTATCGACATCGATCGCTGCAATGTCGGTCTGGGTCTCCTCGTCTTCGGCATAAGGGTAGCGGTCCGCTTGGCCTGTGCGGTGACCCGCGACGATGAGGGTTTGACCATCGTCAGTCAGTCCAAGTGCACGCGGGTTTCGGGGGGACTCCAGTCGATCGGTGACCTCGTGGGTTTCGAGATCGACGACGGCAACGGCATGCTCAATTTCCAGAGCCACATACGCGGTGGACGTGTCATCATCGACGATGACACTGGCGGGCTCGTCACCAATCCAGATGCTGTCAATCAGGGTTTGACTGGCGGTGTCCACGATACCGAGGGTGTCGTTTCCCGCCTGGGCAACAATCACCTTGGATAGAGACGGGGCGTGGGCAAGAGCAATGGGCCATGACCCAACACTGATGGATCCCAGGGCGTCTCCAGTTTCGGAGTCGAAGCGGCCAATGCTTGGGGTGATCGCACTGGCAACCCACACCTCATCATCCACGACCATCAGCGAGTGATTGGGCTGGTACATGAG
>Ga0163180_10001729_pt1 | contig 12359 bp, 10 predicted proteins | sample AtlANTMetagenome_2_FD_109647 | JGI IMG/M metagenome (GOLD analysis project Ga0163180, IMG submission 109647) | Marine eukaryotic phytoplankton communities from the Atlantic Ocean - Atlantic ANT 4 Metagenome | ecosystem: Environmental > Aquatic > Marine > Oceanic | place: North Atlantic Ocean...
CTATCTGGACTGCTCAAAGATCCACTCGTGAACTTTTTCGTCGTCGTAGACCCTGTCTGCTACCCCATGACCAGCACCCGCAAATTCCGTATATTTCACCTCCGAGCGAGCCTCTTTCAGGGCTTCCACCATGACCTGACTCTGGGTTACCGGGACCACCTTGTCTGCTTCCCCATGAAAAACCCAGATCGGCACTTTCCGGTAGGCTTTTACCGCTCCCGGGTTTCCACCCCCGGCAACCGGAACCGCCGCCGCCCACATCTTCGGTTCCTGAGAGAGCAACTGGAAGGTTCCATAACCTCCCATGGAGTAACCAGTCAGATAGATCCTCTTGGGATCAACCGGAAGTTTCTTGAGCAATTCCTCCACGATCCCGATCACGCCATCCGCCTTGGATCCGATCCAGCCCTGCTGATCGGGATTCTGCGGAGAGATTACGAAGCATGCCCGGCGACGGTAATTATCCTCCCGGGTAAAAGTCCTCGCGCCCCACGGTTCCTCGGGAGTCATGACGTCCCCACCCCTGCCGTGCAGGTAGACGACGAGAGGGTAGCCCTCTCCCTTTCCCCTCCGCAACTTGCGGGCCCCGTAAATACGGTATTTCAATCCATGCCCCTCCGACCGCTCCCAGTCCCCGGTAATTAATTTTGCAAATTCTCCCTCTGCATCCTGCACCTCAGCGGCATCACCACCGGGCAAATCCTCTTCCCTCTGCCTGACATATTCCCGGTCCTGCTCCGAAAGAGTCGCCAGGGAAAGGGTGAAGATACGCCGGTCCCGCTTGCGCCGGATGGTGACCTTCCCGTCACGGGAGCTGACATACTCTGCAACGAGGGTCCTCGATTCGTCAGCAGCCGTCCATTCCCGCATCTCGGCTTCCGCGGGTGGAATCAAGAACAACGAAAGAGCACCTAAGAGAAAAGCCTTCATGGGAAGTGGAAGGTGCCCATATTGCCAGAGCCATGCAATTAAATTGCAGACCTTCTCCCTATACTCACTTTCTCCTCCCACCCCCGGGTCAGGCCCCAGTCCCAAGACCTGAAACTCCCCCCGCCCCACCTCTCTTAGTCAGAAGAAGCAGGGCTGCAAAATCATATCCTGCGTGAGCAATGATGGCAGCTGTGAGATCCCCGGTCACAAGCACCAGCCATCCGAGGAAAAACCCCAGCACCATGGCAAAAACCGCATATTCCCGTGTCATGCAATGGGCCAGGCCGAAGAGGACACTTGCAACTCCCAGAGCTATCCACTCTCCCCACCACTGGGCCAGCGCACCTTGGATAAGACCCCGGAAAAGAAGCTCCTCTCCCACCCCGGCAAGGATCGCGATAAAGAGAAGGTCTCCCGACCGACACTTCCGAAAAAGTGGTTTCACCGTAGCATCTACGAAGCGCATGAGCCGCCCAACGGGGCCGACCGGGAAAAGTCGACACAGCAGGAGAGTCCCGAGAAGAATCACGATACCAAGCACGCCGAGAACGAACCCGGTTCTATCAGGTCGCACCCATTCGGTCACCGGCAGATGAAAAGCCCATCCAAGCCCCAAGGCGAGCAGGCCCATTCCTGCCTCAACCCCTAACGTCAGGAGGAGGATCTGGCGACGGGTAAGACTGGCGACCAGCTCGCTCATCCGGCATGAGATTTCATGACCGCTCCGTTCCGCATGTTACTGCAGAATTCCTGTCGCCACCTTGCCAGCTACATCGGTGAGACGGAAATCACGACCGGCATAATGGTAGGTGAGCTGCTCGTGATCGATCCCGAGCAGGTGCAGGACGGTGGCGTGGAAGTCATGCACATGCATGGGATTCTCCTGCGCATGCATCCCGAACTCGTCGGAAGAGCCGTAGACAAATCCTCCCTTCACTCCACCGCCTGCCAGCAGGTAGGAGAAGGCCGTACTGTGGTGGTCACGGCCTGGCTTGGAGTCTTTCTTCTGTTCCGCGAAGGGAGTACGCCCGAATTCACCCCCGAAAATAACGAGGGTATCCTCCAGAAGTCCCCGTTGCTTCAAGTCCGCGATCAAGGCTGCCGCCGCCTGGTCGGCGTCAGCACAAAGCCCCTTGTGACCCTCGTTGTGATTCTTGTGCGTGTCCCAGGGCTGATTGTTATTGTCGTTGGTGTAGTAGACCGTGGTGAAGCGCACCCCCCGCTCCGCCAGACGCCGGGCCAGCAGGCAGGAATTCGCGAAACGGCTTGAGCCATACATCTCGCGGGTTGACTCCGACTCTCCACTGAGATCCAGCGCCTCGGTCGCCTCCATCTGCATCGTATAGGCCGTTTCCATGGCCCGGATCTCAGCCTCCAGTTCCCCGTCACCCTCTCGCTCGCGCAGGTGCTCGGAGTTCAGGATCCCGAGCAGGTCAAGCTGCCGACGCTGGGCAGCCTTGTCCCTGGAACGGTTCCTGATATGAGGCAGCAACTTGCTGACCTCCAGTTCCCGGGTGATGATACTGGTAGCCTGGTAACGGGCGGGAAGAAACCCGTTGCTCCAGAGGGCTGGTCCCACCACCGTCCTCGGACTGGGGCGCAGAACCACATAGCCCGGCAGGTTCTCATTTTCCGACCCCAGCCCGTAAAGTGCCCATGAGCCCAGCGACGGGCGGGTGGGCTGCACCACCCCGGTATGCATCTGCAGCAGGGCAGGCTCGTGGTTGGGCACATCGGTGTGCATCGATCGCACGATGCAGACATCATCAGCCAGCCGGGCAAGGTTTGGAACGCTCTCGCTGAACTCCAATCCACTCTCTCCATGCCGGCTGAACTTGAAGGGGGACGGCATGAACCCTCCCTTTTTTCCTTCACGATAGAGCTTCTCCGAGGGCTTCTCTCCCTCGTGCTTGAGAAGAGCCGGCTTGGGATCAAAGGTATCCACATGTGAGGGCCCCCCGTTGAGGAAGAGAAAGATCACCCTCTTAGCCCGGGCCGGCAGGTTCCCCTGCAGGTTCAGGGATGGATTCGCTCCGAGGGCTGTTCCCGCATTTTTATGCACCACCCCGGCCAGGCCGAGCAGACCGGCACCCCCGGCGAGCTGGCGGAGCACCTGGCGCCTGCTTAGTCCTGAATAACGGGAATCAATCACGGTAGATAAATGCGTTGCTGCACAATAACACCTGAGCAAACCCTGCCCAGTCAGGATTGCTTTCAGCCTGTTCAAAATAACGGAGGCTACCGGCCACCTCGCTGCTACTCGGATCCCGGGCCAGCACCTTGCGGAAGAGCCTTCGGATCCTCTCCTCATTTTCGAGCTTATTATCCAGGCCAGACAATCTCGCAGCCCGGGCCGCGACGAAGGGACTATTGAGAAGATAGAGCTTCTGCATCGGGGTAGTAGTAACCACCCGGCCGCCCGCATGGACATTGGCATCCGGATAATCAAACTGTCTCAGGAAGGAATCCAGCTCCTTACGGCTGATACGGGCATAGACCGTCCTCCGCAGGTTCTTCTTGTCACCAACCTTCAGGGAGGCTCCCCCGGGATCATCCGACTCCAGTTCGCCACTGACCACCAGCATGGCGTCCCTGAGCATTTCCGCACTCAAGCGCCTGCGATTCATCCCCGCCAGCAGGGTATTTTCCTTCCTCCGGGTGGGGGCCTGGCGATAGGTCGCAGACAGGACGAGTTCACGCACCAGCGCCTTGATCGACCACCCTTCCTCACGAAACTTGACCGCCAGATAATCGAGTAACCCGGGATGGCTTGGCCGGTCCCCGGTGCTGCCAAAGTTACTTGCCGACTTCACCAGGGGCACTCCGAAAATCTCTCCCCACAACCGATTGACCATGACGCGGGAGGTCAGGGGATTGCCGGGAGCAACGATCGCCTCGGCCAGTTCCCTGCGGCCGCTTCCTTCCTTGAAGACCTGGCGCTCCTGCCCGCTGGACAGGACACGAAGGAACCCCCGCGAAACCATCTCACCTTTCTCTTCCACATTGCCCCGGACAAAGACATTGAGATCCTGAACCTTGGAATCCTTCACGATATGGAAGGTCCGATCCCCTACCTTCCGACTATCCATCGAAACACTGGCAAAAATCCCTGCCATCGCATGATAATCCTCGGTGGTAATCGGGTCGTAGAAATGATCATGACAACGGGCACAGGCAACCGTGAGCCCAAGAAATCCCCGCGTCACGGTATCAACCCGGTCCTCCCACTCCTCGGCCTGGACATCCAACCGGTTACGGTTGTAATACTGTGGCCCCAGTCCGATGAACCCAAGGGCCGCAAGATCCTCTTCTCCATAGTGGTCGGCAGCCAGCTGGAGCCGGACAAACTGGTCAAAAGCCAGGTCACGGTTGAAGGCATCAATAACCCACCTCCGATACTGGTGGGCATGAGGGTAGAAGAACTTGCTGTTATTGCCCACCTGGTGCGCCTGGTCTTCAGCATACCGCATCACCGGCAGCCACATGCTGGCAAGGCGTTCACCAAACTGCGGTCGGGCCAGCAACCGGTCCACCAGCTTTTCATAGGACCGGGGATCTTTACTGGAGAGAAACTCCTCTACCTCCTCCACGGCGGGAGGCAGGCCGGTGAGATCGAAGCTCAGTCGCCGGATAAGGGTTCCCCGTCCGGCCTCCATCTCAGGATCCAGGCCCGCATCCTCCAGTTTACGCAGGATGAACCGGTCCAGATCTTTTTGCGGCCACGACTGCCGCTGCACCTCTGGCAGGGGAACCGGACGAGGGGGCTGGAAGGACCAGAACTGACGAGCCTCCTCCCACGCAATTTCCTTCCCGGCATGGATCGAAAGGACTCCTACCGCAGAGAAAAGAAGAAATACTATGGCCCCGAACAAGCTTGGCACAAATGCATTACGGCCCATGACGTCCTGATATCACAGAAAAAACCTCTGCCGGAGCTCCTCACCGGGCCTCAGCACCCAGGTCCCAGCAACGGATCTCCCTGTCATTCCGGCAGTAGACCCGTCCATTGGCCAGTGCCGGATGAGACCATACCAGGAGCCGACCCGCTACCGTGTGGGTAGGATCGATGATCAACGCCCGCGCAACCTCCCGGTAGCCGTGGGGCGATAGCCGGGCACTGATCATTTCTCCATGGTCGTTGAAGATCAGCGTCTGGCCGGATGGCTCATGATGAACTGTGAAGGCATGGGGCCAGGGGCCTCGGCCCGAGCCATCCGCCCTGAGGAGCGGCTGCCGCGTTTCCCAGATCCTCTCTCCCGTCTCCATCCTGACACACCGGAAAAGCCCCCGCTGCCCCCCGGAATAGATATAGCCGCCGCTGGTCCAAGCCGTATTCATCACCCCGGCCACCCCCTTGCGGAGATTACGCCCCCAGGCCAAGCGGGCTGACTTCCCATCGGCAGCAACCCGAATCACTCCCGACTTGTTGTTGAAGCCCATGACGAAGATAAGATCCTTCCAGACCCTGGGCGCACCGATCGCCATGCCGTATTCCGGCTTGAAGGGAACACTCCAGAAGACCTTTCCGCTTTCCGGATCCAGTCCGTTGAGATTCTCCGCATCCCAGACCAGGAGTTGCCGATGCCCGTTGACGGTTTCAATCACCGGGGTGCCATATCCAGCCTCCCGGGCATTGAGGGCCTTCCATTTCTCCTTCCCGTTCCTCCGATCAAAGGCCACCACCGTGCTTCCCTCCCCTCCAACCGGGCAGATCAAGAGATCTCCTTCCACCAGAGGATGACCCGCAGTCCCCCAGAGGGGCGTTTCGAATTCGTATTCCTTCAGGATATTCCTCTGCCAGACCACCTCGCCATCCTCAGCCGAGTAGGCATGGAGATGCCCTTCCGCTCCAAGGGTGTAGACCATTCCCTCGTGCACCAGCGGCGTGGTGCGGGGGCCGATCGCATAGGGGTAGACCGATGAATAATCAGCCTGGTAACTGTGCTCCCAGAGGACCTCTCCGTTAGCTTCCCTGAGACAGCGAACCCGCTCCTTCCCGGGGATCCTGGCCCGCACGAAATTCACATTACTACCAGGCTTCAACTTCCCGGCTATGTAGGGCTCGGCGAGTCGATCCATGACAAAAACCCTGCCATCTGCCACCGAGGGCCCGGCGTAACCGCTGCCGGCCGGCACCGACCACATCAGACGCGGGGGCCGCTTGCCGAAATCCAGTTCGACCTTCTGCTCCCGCCAGACAGCATCGCGGCCCGGCCCCAGATATTGCGGCCAGTCCTCCGCCGGGGAGGACGCAATCATGAACAACAGGATGGATAGAAGCCTCACTACCCTCTCGTCCCTCAAATGTCCGGACCTGTCAAGGGATGACCCCGGAAAGCGGGTTCCTGAGACGCTCCCCTGGCTAACTCGGAACCAGAGATTCTACTCCGACTCTTCCGACACCTCGACAACGCCATCTGAACCCACGGCCCCGAGGATCTCGAGCCCGGAATTTATCACCCTAGTCCCGGCCCACTCATCGCCAAGCCGGAGCAAGGGCTTGGGAGAATCCTGCCGGGTATAAAGCACGATCAACTCCACCAGGACAAACAGGGGAACGACCGGGGCGACATTACGCAAGAGACCCGGGCGCCAGTTCCCCTCCAGGCTTGCACCCTCCATCGTAACCGCCTGAAGGCTCATGGCCTTCTTTCCCACACTCTGACCCTTGAGAAAGGGAAGCGCGTCCCGGAAAACGATGTAGCCAGCAGCCACCACCAAGAAAAGACCCCTTCCAGCCGAGATGAAGGGAAGAGCACCCAGGAGTTGTGCCGACCAGCCCAAGCCAGCGGCCACAATCACATCAATCACAGCAGCCAGCAAGCGGTTCCCAAGGGAAGCATCCGCGCCCGGCACCTGTCTGGCCTGATATCCGCCTGCCGGAAGTTCCGGATCATCCGCACTGGAGTCCGGAGCAACCGAGACCTTCAGCGGGACATGAGACCTACTCCCCGTCGCTGGCCGGAGCGGAATCCTATCGGGATTCGCAACGTCCGGGGGAGGAAGTGCTGCAGGCCCTTTCCCGGCATCGGAAGATGATTCTGGAGGTTCCTCAGCCATTGCTGGCGAAAACCGTCCTGTAATGTTGCTCGAAGGTCGAGGCCTATTCTTTCTCGCCCGGAAACAGGGCTGCTGGTTCGGACGGAATTTCCTGAAATGGAGACTTCTAACAGGCTCCCATCCGGAGTAAGCCCTCCCCCCCCTTACAAACAGTAACATGAGGCTTCACCCTACCCTCCTCTCCAGCACCCTCCCCCTCATCCTCTTCCTGGCTGCGTCTGCTCCAGGGGAAACCCGCGATAAGCAAGGATCTTCCAACAAGAGCCCTCGAGGAAATTCCGTTCCACTCAAGAAAGCGGAAGATCCGAAAGCGGAATCCAAGCCATCCGGGAGCAAGAAGCGCAAAAGGAAAAAGCAGACCCCACGGAAACCCATCGCTCCCCCCGATTACGCCCAGTGGGAACAGTTGAACATGGGGAACCGCCGGATCTCCCATGACGGCCAGTGGCTCGTGTTCGATATCAGGCGCGTGGACGAAAAGAACTCCCTTCACCTTCACCGCATCAGGGACGGCAGGAGTGAAAAACAGCATGTCTTTCCCCAGGGCGCACGTCCTGTTTTTTCCAATGACAGCAGGTGGCTGTCCGTAACCATTGGCAAGAGCCCGGAGGAAAAGAAAAAGGTCAGGGAATCCAAGAAGCCTGCCGCCCCCGGCGCCACCATCAAACTCCGCTCCCTGAGTGATGGAGAGACGACTGACTTCAAGAATGTCGGATCCCTCGCATTCAGCCATGACAGCCGCTTTGCAGCCATCGAGGTCATCGGAAAACCTGCTCCTGCCCGCCCAGGCACACCTCCTTCCCCACCTGCCCGGGCCCTGCTCGTGCGTAACCTCTCCACCGGGCAAGATACCACCTTCGGGAACGTAACCAAGTTTGCCTGGAGCAGGCAGGGCGCACTAATCGCCCTGGTCGTGGATTCCCCGAGTATCAGCAACTCGCTGCAAGTCTTCGATCCCGAAAAGGGAAACCTCAGGACCCTGAACGTCAGCGACCAGGACTATGCCGGACTTCTATGGCGCAAGGACTCCTACGACCTTGCCGCAGCACGGCAGATGAAATTCGGGGACAAGGAAGACATCTCCCATACCCTCCTCTCCTTCCGCAGTCTCGACGATCCTGCCAAACCCGCTGGCGAGCAGGCCATCTACGATCACACCAAGGAACTCTCCTTCCCCCTCGACCACTATCTCACTTCCAGCCTGTCCTGGGCCCGGGATGGCAAGGCACTTCATTGCACGCTCAAGAAATGGGAGAATAAGCCGAAGGACTTTCCTGCCCCTCCCACGCCACCCGGAAAAGAGGGAAAAGAACGTAAGAACAGGAAGGATAAGGACAACGAAAGGAAGAGTCCTGCCGAAAACCCCGTTCAGGAAAAGACCCCGCAGGCCAAGGAGAGCAAGGAAGGCTCCGCGAACACCAAACCCAAGTCCGAGGCCCCGGCAAAAACCCTCCGCGAGACCCTCACCACCCCTTCCAACGTTGAGGTCTGGCACTCCCGGGACGCCACCATCATGCCCCGGCAGAAAAAGGAGGCCTCCTCCCGCAGGAATCCTGCCCGTAAGGCGGTCTGGTGGATCGCAGATGGTAAACTCGTCCAGCTTGAGAGCGAATTAACCGAACGAGTCACCATCCTGAAGAGCGGACACCGGGCCATCGGGCTGGACGCCTCGCCGCACGAGCGCTCCGCCATGTTCGGCCCCAGCCTCCATGACGTCTACGCCATCAACACTGCCAATGGAAAACGCAACCGTATCCTGAAGGGGATCAAGTTCACCCTCTCCACCAGCCCGGATGGCCGCTTCCTTCTCTTTCTGCGCAAGGGGCAGGTCTGGAGTCACGATCTCAGGAACGGCAGGCAGCACAACCTCACCGGCAGGCTGAAGACCTCCTTCGTGGACCAGAAAGATGACACCCTTGCGGTGGAAAAGCGCCCCTTTGGTAATGGCGTGTGGCTCACCGACAGCTCTGCCGTCCTTCTCTACGACCGCTTCGACATCTGGCTCCTCGACCCCCGTGGAGATGGCGCCCGCAAATTGACCGACGGTCGAAAGCAGGAGATCCGGCACCGCCTGTCGCGGGCGAGTTTCCATGAGAACAATGACGGGGCTCTCGCCCCGGGGGACCGTGTCTACATCGGACTCTCCTGTGAACGCACCAAGAAATCCGGATACGGAACACTCACCCTCGGGGACAGCAAGCACCCCGCCGTTGATTGGGAAACCCATCTCCTCGAAGACGCACTTCTCCTCTACCTTGAACGCGCCCGGGATACCGAGGTCTTCACCTTCACCCGGGAACGAGCCGATCAATCCCGCAACCTTTTCCTTTCCGGGCCCGGACTGAAGTCCCCCCGCCAGATTACTACCACCAATGAGTTCCAGAAAAACTACCACTGGGGGCGCTCCGAACTCATCAACTTCCGGAACAAGCAGGGCGTTCCACTGCAGGGCATGCTCACCTATCCCGCAGGATACCGGAAAGGGAAGAAATATCCCATGATCGTCTATATCTACGAGAAACGATCTCAGGACCTGCACCGCTACTACACCCCTAGTGAGAAGCACCCCTATAACCCCTGTGTCTTCTCGGCGGAGGGCTATTTCGTGTTCCAACCCGACATCGTCTATCAACCCCAGAAACCCGGGATCTCAGCCGTGGACTGCGTGGTTCCGGCAGTCGAAAAGGTCCTCAAGACAGGAATGGTTGATTCCCGGAGAGTCGGCCTCATGGGGCATTCCTGGGGAGCCTATCAAACTTCCTTCATCGTCACCCAGACCGACCTTTTCTCGGCCGCGGTAGCGGGGGCACCCCTTACCGATCTGATGAGCATGTCGGTAAGTGTTTACTGGAATTCCGGGGGCACCAACGCCCGCATCTTCGCGCAGTCACAGGGTCGCATGAACAAGCCCTTCTGGCGGGATGCTGATAATTACGCCCGCAATTCCCCCATTCACGGACTGGACACCCTCAATACCCCCCTCCTCATCGCCTTCGGGGACAAGGATGGGGCCGTTGACTGGGACCAGGGTATTGAGATGTACAATGCCGCCCGCTGGGCCAGGAAGGACGATGTCGTCCTCCTCGTGTATCCCGGTGAGAATCACGGCCTGCGCAAGGAGGAAAACATGGTCGACTACCACTACCGGGTCAGGGAATGGATGGCACACTTCCTCAAGCACGAAACCGGCAGGAAGTGGATCACCGAGGGCAAGTCGTTCCTGGAACGCGAGAAGGAAAAGGAAGATCTCAAGAAGAGCACCTCAAAACCTGCTCCTGGCAAACCGCAAGCGGAAGCGGGCAAGTAACCGCGCCCCGGAAACTGCCGGGACCGGAAGGAGAGGCCCCGAGGTCTTCCTTGGGCAATCAGCGGCTTCCTCGTATACTTGAATCCATGGACTCTTCCGAAGTCGTCTACCGCAGAACGGACAGGTCATGGATGTTCTCCTTCTGGACGCTGTTCATGGCGGGCCTGTCCTTCTTCTTCATTACCCGGGGGCTCTGGTTACAGACCGCCTTTCTCCTGCCATGGCCCATTCTGTTCGAGTGTTTCTGGAACCCGCTGACGGTCTCGGTAACGAGAGAGAACCTGGAGGCGCGGCTTGGACTCGGCATCCTGAAAAAAAAGATCCCCCTCGCTGAAATTAAAAGCGTCAAGGTAATCGACATTCCCCTCACTAACCGGAGACAACTCTGGCTTTGCGGGAAGGGCAGGGCCCTGCAGATCATCACCCGGGATGACGAGGTGCTTCAGCTCGGCAGTTCCGCCCCGGAGACGCTGGTCTCCTTTCTCGAGAAGTGAAATACCTTTTAGGAGGGAGGATGGGGCAGCTCCAACCCAGCACACACGTGTGCTTCGACCGGAGCCTCTGCCTTCAGTCAAAGAGGCCGGGTTCCTCTCCCGCAAGTTGCTCCTGCTCCAGGTAGCCTCCATCGGAAGGCAGGTCGTCGCCTTCCGCAGCAGCCACCGCAAGGAAATCGCAACGTTCGTTTTCGACATGGCCCGCATGACCCTTGACCCACTGCCATTGCAGTTCGTGCCCCCCACATGCCGCATCGAGACGTTTCCACAGATCCTCATTCCGCAATCGCTGGCCCGGACCCCGCCGCCATCCCAGTCCCTTCCACTTCCTGAGCCAACCGCGGGTCATCGCATTGATGAGATACTTTGAATCCGAGGAAAGGAGTACGCGACAGGGTTGTTTGAGCCCTTCCAGTCCGGTAATAGCCGCAAGTAGTTCCATGCGATTATTGGTGGTCCGGGCGAATCCTCCACTCAACTCCCTGCGATGGGACCCGGACGTAAGGACCACGCCATAGCCTCCGGGACCCGGGTTTCCCCGGCAGGCACCGTCCGTAAAGATCTCAACCTCCTTCAACAAAACGGATGTTCGACCAATTCAACATTGAGTCGAGGAATTTGGGGCCACGTATCGACAACGAGCTCCCACCCGGCCAGAATAGCTACCATGGCTCTGGAGGAGATCACCCTGCATCTTGCCCAGGATGAACTTCCTGCCCCGGTCTCTGCCCTGATCGAGGACGCTAACCTGAGGCTTGATGACCTCTTCTCCTCCAACCGTAACCGCAGGGTTCCACGCTTTCTCCCCAGTGATCCCATTCTCCTTTTCCGGGCGCTGCAGTTCCTCACTGGAGAGGGGATTCCCCCCGGACGCACCTTCTGTGAATGGGGCAGCGGCTTCGGCGTAGGGGCCTGCCTGGCCTCTCTCCTGGGCTACCGTTCCTACGGGTTGGAAATTGAGGAGGACCTCGTCACCCTTGCGAGACAACTGGCCAGCGACCATGGAATTGCAGTCGACAATCTATGCACCAGTTATTTTCCCGAGGGCTACGGGTCCTACCCGGCCCAGGGGGGAGCCGAATTGATGACCCCCGACCCCGGTTCCTACTGGGAAGACGCCTCGGCCATCGTTTCTCCCTACGAGGGAATGGACTGCGAGGTGGACGAGATCGACGTCTTCTACGTCTACCCCTGGCCCGGCGAACAGGAACTGATGCACAATCTCTTCGATGCGGTGGCCACTGAGGGAGCCGTCCTGATTGCCTACTATGGCGACAAGGATATTGCTGCCTACCGCAAGAGCCTCCCCGACTCATGGGAATAGCTCTCTGGAAGGTCTTCGGGGAAACCTGCTTCAGGCAAAACGCTGCGGAGAGAGAAATTCTATCGGGTGCGGGGTAGCACCCTCACAGGCCAGGTCTGCCAGCACCTCTCCCATGACCGGGGCAAACTTGTAGCCGTGTCCGCTGAATCCCGCCGCAACAGTGACGTGCCCATTCCCGGGATATTGCCCCAGCAGGAAATGTCCATCACCACTGTTGGTGTAAAGGCAGGTGCAACTCGCCAGA
>Ga0163180_10001730_pt1 | contig 12356 bp, 5 predicted proteins | sample AtlANTMetagenome_2_FD_109647 | JGI IMG/M metagenome (GOLD analysis project Ga0163180, IMG submission 109647) | Marine eukaryotic phytoplankton communities from the Atlantic Ocean - Atlantic ANT 4 Metagenome | ecosystem: Environmental > Aquatic > Marine > Oceanic | place: North Atlantic Ocean...
CCGGCGGTGGTGACTGCGACGACGACGACCCATTGATTCATCCGGGTGCAGACGAGATCTGCGACGGACTGGACAACAACTGCGATAACCAGACCGATGAGTCCACCGCGGTAGATGCCCTGCAGTGGTACACCGACAGCGATGGGGATGGGTTCGGAGATCCCAACACAGCCGTTGATTCTTGTGCAGAGCCGGCGAACACCCTCGCCGACGGCACCGACTGCAACGACGCGGACCCCACCATTCACCCAGGTGCGACCGAGATCTGCGATGGTCTGGACAATGACTGCGACACCGTGGTGCCCGAGAACGAGTTTGACCACGATGAAGATGGCTTCGTGGAGTGCCCCCTGGACACTCAAGGTTGGGATGGCGCTCTCACCACCGGGTTCTCCGAGATGCTTGGAGACGACTGCGACGACACAGACGCCACACTCTCGCCCTTGACCCAGTGGTACCCCGACTCAGACTCCGATGGCTACGGAGATATCCAGGCCACAACTCCCACCATCCAGTGTGAGAATCCAGGCGCACACATCCACAACAATGCCGACTGCAACGATCAGGATGCGCTCGTACACCCCGCCGCCACAGAAGTCTGTGACAGCATAGACAACGACTGCGATGGCACAACAGACGGCGCGGACTCCGCCGATGCAATCGATTGGTTCAACGACACAGATTCAGACGGCTTCGGTGACCCCGCCTCACTGAATTCCCATGCCTGCGCAGCTCCGGCGTATACAACCGAAGACAGCACCGACTGCAATGACAGCGAAAACACGGTCTATCCAGGCGCTCAAGAAGTCTGCGACGGCCTGGACAATGACTGCAACGGCCAACCCGATCCCGAGGAAAACGACGACGACCTCGACGGCCACGTGGAGTGCATCATCGACAGCAATGGCTGGGATGGACAGCTCACCCCCACGTTCTCCGAGATGAACGGACGCGACTGCGACGACACAGACTCCGCCATTCTGGATGGGGTCGACTACTACACCGACAGCGATGGTGACGGATATGGAGTGAGCGGCCAAACCACCAGGCTCTGCAACATGGACCCCGGCTATGCTGCCGCAGATGGCGACTGTGTGGATAGCGACAACACCGTCCACCCCACGGCCGCCGAGATCTGCGACGGCCTGGACAACGACTGCGACACCCTGGTGCCAGACAACGAGCTTGACCTGGACCAGGACGGCTGGGTGGCATGCACAGTAGATACGGGCGGCTGGGATTACCAGGCCGTCTCAGGGGGCGATGACTGCGACGATACCCAAGCCACCATTCACCCCAACGCAAACGAATCCTGTGATGGCGCCGACAACGACTGCGATGGGGTGATCCCACTGGATGAAGCCGACGACGATTTGGATGGATACGTGGAATGCAGCGTGTCATCATCCAGCGCCCCCCCCTGGCTTGGCGCCACAGCACCCACCGGCGGAGACGACTGCAACGACCTGGAGATCGCCATCCACCCCGGTGCAGACGAGCTCTGCGCCGACACGGCAGATGCAGCAATCGACTACAACTGCGATGGCGACAATGAGGCCGGCACAATCGATGGCCAGGTGTACTACCAGGACGCGGACCTAGACCATTTCGGAGACTCCGCCGTCTCCCAGACCTTCTGCACGGCCCCCTCTGGCTGGAACGTGGATGCCACAGACTGCGATGACACCAACGCTTCCATCAACCCCAACGCGGTGGAGATCTGCTTTGACGGCTTGGACAACGACTGCATCAACGGCGCCGACGGATCAGACGCCTCAGATGCCACCACCTGGTTTTTAGACTTTGATGGCGACGGCTACGGAGACCCAGGTGGCTCAGGCGTTCAAATTGCCTGCGAACAGCCCACCGGGTTCGTGAGCAACTACGAAGACTGCGTAGACACACAAGCCAATATCTATCCCGGGGCGGCCGAAATCGACGACACCACCCTGTGCATGCAGGATGAAGACGGGGACGGGTATGGCAACCTCATCGCCTCCACAACGTTTCCCAGCGCTGTCGGCCTCTCAAACGGCTCCGACTGTGATGACTCAGACGAGTTTACCTATGTAGGCGCTGCCGAGTTCAGCCCCAGCTATTGCATGGAAGATGCGGACGATGACGGCCACGGCGCCGCTTCCGTGACAGGTACAGCGAGCAAAGAAGGACTGGACTGCGACGATACGCACAACCAGACCTACCCGGGCGCTGCTGAGCATGAGTCCGCCGATTGCATGCGAGACGACGACTACGATGGCTGGGGCAGCGCTTCTGTCTTCAACAGCGACATCGCAGCGGGCACAGACTGTAACGACTCAGACGGCACCATCTACCCCACAGCAACCGAAACCATCGATGATGGTGTCGATCAAGACTGCAATGGCGTTGATCTCGAGAGCTATTTCGCCCTCGATGCTGGCGCATTTTCCACCTGCGGCCTCAACAGCTTTGGAGAGCCGAATTGCTGGGGTATTTCAGACACCAACAATCCAGTAGACATGGTCTCAAACACACCCTCCACGGGGGATTACTACGAGGTTGCCGTGTCTTGGTGGGATGAAGTGGCCTGTGCTGTCGATGCAAGTACGGAAACACTGGACTGCTGGGGTGATTCCAACAACCTAATCATCAGCAGCCTGGACTCCCAAGCGACAATGTACGGAGTGACTCTTGGGCAGCAGGAAGCTTGTGCAATCGATGCCGATACGTACACAGACATCAACTGCTGGGGTGCTCCATGCGGTAACGGAGGCTCCTCGATCTGTTCGACCCCCCCCACTGCTGAATGGAGTGATTCCTCCACGCCAACCCCCATCACCGACACCTGGAACAAGCTCGCAATGAACCCTGAACATGTGGGCTGTGCAATCAGCGATTTCTACGGTGTTCTTGAGTGCTGGGGAAACACAAGCAACCCGATCTACACCAACCGCCCCATGGTTCCCAACACCTTCGATATCACCAACAACTTCCACTACAACTACATCGATATTGGACTCTCACACGCAGTAGGCTGTGCACTCTACAACTACTACTGGGGGACCTTCACCACCCTGGGGGGCATCGAGTGTTGGGGAGACACCACCAGCGCGATCTACACAGACTTCCCCCTCACAAACAACTGGTCGGAGATCTCTTGTAGCGAAACCTTCTGCTGCGTCACGGACGGGGGAATCAACACAGAATGCTGGGGCGACGTGCCGACCCTGTCCCCCAACACCCCAAGCCCGGATTACAGCCCCCTGGCCACAGGCTTTGACTACCTATGTGGCTTAGACGGCAATGGACTGGTCGACTGCTGGGGAGACAACTCACTCGGCCAGTGCGATCACCCCTGACCCTCTTGCCCTAAGGAGCCATTTCACAGAAAGAAACGGCCCAGTGGACTGGGGATAGATCAGGCCAGTGCAGGACGCTCAGCGGACTCCGCTGCATCGGTGTACGACTTGAGCTCGTTGAAGTTCAAGTAGCGGTAGATCTCATCTCGCTTTCCATCGAGCTCAGACGCATGCTCCAAGTATTGTTCGGGTGTGGGTAGCGCTCCGAGGATGGCGGATACAGCCGCCACTTCCGCCGAGGAAAGAAACACATTGGCGCCTTTGCCGAGCCGGTTTGGAAAGTTGCGGGTGGAAGTAGATACCACCGTAGCTCCAGGCGCTACACGGGCTTGATTCCCCATACAGAGCGAGCACCCGGGCATTTCCGTTCGCGCTCCAGAACCAGCGAATTCCGAGTAAATCCCCTCCGCTGTGAGCTGCTCCTGGTCCATCTTGGTAGGAGGCGCGATCCACAGCCGGGTGGGAGTGGGTTCGCCATGGGCTTTCAGGAGCTTGGAGGCCGCACGAAAGTGGCCAATGTTTGTCATGCACGAGCCAATGAATACTTCATCGATTTTCGTGCCAGCAACCTCGGAGAGCACCTTCACGTCGTCCGGGTCATTCGGGCAAGCCACGATGGGCTCGGTCACATCTGCCAGGTCGATTTCAATGACCGCAGCATACTCCGCCCCGGAATCCGGACGCAGCAGCTGAGGATTCTCAAGCCACTTCTCCATTCCCTGGGCGCGGCGCTCAAGCGTGCGTGCATCGCCATACCCATTGGCAATCATCCAGCGAAGCATGACGATGTTGGAGTTGAGGTACTCAATGATCGGCTCTTTATCCAGCAAGATGGTGCACCCCGCTGCGGAGCGCTCTGCTGTGGCATCTGAGAGCTCGAATGCCTGCTCTACCTTGAGCTTGGGAAGGCCTTCAATCTCAATGATGCGCCCCGAGAACACATTGACCTTTCCTTCTTTCTCAACGGTGAGATGCCCCGTCTTGATCGCGGCCAGAGGAATGGCATTGACGAGATCCCGCAGGGTGATCCCGGGCTGCATCTCCCCATGAAAACGCACCAGCACGGATTCGGGCATGTCCAAAGGCATGGAACCAAGTGCTGCCGCAAAGGCCACAAGCCCCGATCCGGCGGGGAAGGAAATGCCCAGGGGGAACCGTGTGTGAGAGTCCCCTCCCGTGCCCACCTGGTCCGGAAGCAGCATGCGATTGAGCCAGGAGTGAATGATGCCGTCTCCAGGCTTCAGTGCGACACCGCCTCGGGTGTGGAAAAAATCGGGCAGCGTGGAGTGCGTTTCCACATCTACCGGCTTCGGATAGGCCGCCGTGTGGCAGAAGGACTGCATCACCAGGTCCGCGCTAAACCCAAGACAAGCGAGCTCCTTGAGCTCGTCTCGGGTCATGGGGCCCGTGGTGTCCTGTGAGCCCACAGTGGACATTCTAGGCTCACAATAGGTACCAGGTCGAATGCCTCCTTCTTGGAGACCACAGGCCCGCCCCACCATTTTCTGCGCCAGGGTGAACCCAAGGCCCGTGTCTTCTGGGGGCACCGGCACCCGAAACACATCGGACGCTCCCAGGTTCAGATGCTCTCGTGCTTTCTGGGTCAGGCCTCGACCAATGATAAGCGGAATGCGGCCCCCTGCTTTCACCTCGTCCAGCAGCACGTCTGTCTTCAGCCCAAACTCGCTGATGACCTCTCCAGCATCGTTCTCAATCCGTCCCTCGTATGGGTAGAGGTGAATGGTGTCCCCCATCTCCATCTTCGAGACATCGCACTCGATGGGCAGTGCACCCGAGTCTTCCATTGTGTTGAAGAAAATGGGCGCAATGGCATTCCCGAGGCACACCCCGCCAAAGCGCTTGTTGGGTACGCAGGGAATGTCCTGCCCGAAATGCCAAATGACCGAGTTGGTGGCCGACTTCCGACTTGAACCCGTCCCCACCACATCTCCCACATAGGCGACCGGCAGACCCTTGGCCTTCACCTCCGCAATCTGGGTGAGGGCTTCATGAATTCCCTCGCGGGGATTGATCAACATGGCCAACGCGTGAAGCGGAATGTCGGGCCGTGACCAGGCTTCCGTTGCTGGAGAAAGATCATCGGTGTTGGTTTCCCCGGGAACCATAAACACAGTCAAGCTCATCTTCTCTGGAAGCGAATCACGCACGGTAAACCACTCTGCTGCTGCCCAGGACGCCACCACCTCTTTCGCGGATGCGTTCCCAGCATCAGCTTTTGCAGCCACATCGTAGAAGGCATCAAACATCAAGAGCGTGTGCTTGAGCTGCTCTGCGGCCACTCCACAAAGTTCTGAATCATCCAGAAGCTCTACCAATGGACTGACGTTGTAGCCCCCCAACATGGTGCCGAGAATCTCTGTGGCCTTCTTCCGGTCGATGAGCGGAGAATCCACCTCCCCTCGGGCAACCGCAGCCAGAAAGCTCGCTTTCACATACGCAGCCTTGTCCACACCCGCGGGTACTCGCTCGGTGAACAACTCCATCAGGAATGATTCTTCCCCCTCAGGAGGAGCCTTGAGCAGCTCAATCAGGGCTGCTGTCTGCTCGGCATCCAGAGGCAGCGGGGGAATGAGCTGGGATGCTCGTGTCTCAACATGTTCTCTATATTCTGCGAGCATTCGGGTCTCCTATGAGAAATCTACTGCACGGCCTATAGCCGGCTCAGCACACACCGTGGGGAGTTCAGCCCATGAGGCAGTGCGAAATACGCCAATCCAGCCCCCTGAGGAGCAAGCCAACAGACCATAGCCTGCTGCATCCAGGATTGTATTGTGCAAATCCTCTTAGTGAAAAGAAGACAGACTTGTCTGTCCCTGGGTTGCTTCAGAGGGTTCTGGGGTCTGTCAGGCGCCCGGTAAGGGCAGATGCAGCTGCCACCGCAGGACTCACCAGGAACACTGGACCCGGCGCTCCCATGCGTCGTGCAAAGTTCCGATTGGTGGTGGACGCTGTGGTTTCACCGGGAGCCGGAACCCCTGGTCCATTTCCAATACAGGAACCACACCCCGGTGGGGTCACCACTGCCCCCTGCGTCCTGAACAAGTCCAGAATGCCTTCTTGTTCCGCTTGCGCTGCCACGTCTGCAGACGAAGGCGTCACAGTCAAACGCACCCCTTCTTTGACCTGGCGACCCCGCAACACATCTGCCGCAGCCCGAAGATCGGAAAGAGAGCCACCCGTGCAAGAAGCAATCACAACGTTCTGTACCTCTACCTCCTGGTGCGCAGAAAGCGGAGAACGATTCCGGGAATCCCCAGGAGTTGCCACCGTAAGCGGTACCTCGGAGAGGTCCACCTGAATCACCCGAGCATAATCAGCCCCCTCGTCCGGATGCACCAGGGAGTCTGTCACGTCAATGCCTCGACGCTCCTTGAGAAAGTCCACAATGGGTGCGCAAGGCTCCACCACGCCGGTCATCAGGCCTCCCTCGACCGTCATGTTCGTGAGCACGCTGAGCTCATCCACATTCCAAAGAGAAAGCGCAGGCCCTCCAAACTCAATGACACAGGTGTCTGTGGGGCTTGTACGCCAGTGTTCCTCGCGGAAATAGGGATCTCCAATCAGGTGGAGGATCAGGTCTTTCGGAGAGAGCCCGCCCTCTGGAACACCGTGTATTTCAACACGGACGACCTTGGGCACTGTCACAGGAATGAGCCCCGTACGCAGCGCAAATGCCATGGCAGTCGAGCCCACCCCAAAGGCAAATGTGTTCAAAACACCCGCTGTGGGGGTGTGAGAGTCGGTAAGTACAACGACATCTCCGGGCCGCGCGTAGTCTTCCACCACAATCCGATGGCAGACGCCGGGAGCATGAGAACGCCCCGGACCATGCAAGCGAATGCCATTCGCTTCACAGGCATCGACCATTTCCTGCGTCAAACGCATAGCAGGCTCCAGTCGCGAAGAGCGAACGGCTTCCGGCACAGCGTCGTGAGAAATCAGCACAAAGTGATCTTCAAAAGCCGCCACCTGGTCGGTGTCGTACACGGGCGCATCACCCCACTCCTCGCGGTAGAGCGCCATGACCATGCCCGCGGTGTACTCGTGAATTCCCCGGAAGCCCGCTCGACAGAGCACCTGCTCTCCTGGCTTTACAGACGCCACGCCTTCTTCCTGGCCTTCTCCACACCAGGTGCGCTTGGCGATGATCTTCTCCACACAGTTCAGGGGCCGGACCTCTCTCTCCGTCGCGTAGACCGGGGCCACAACCCCTGCCAACAGGTTGGTGCCATAGCGCATCAACCCGCCGCTCTTTGCAACCTGGCGAAAAAACGGTGGCAGCGCTTCGGCCAGGCTCATCACATCGATGTCTTCGCCCGACTCCAGCCGCTTCAAAACCCCACGGTCTGTGGTGAAAGGCATGCCGGCATAGACCATGTTCTCCTGGAAGATTCGCTGAAAGGAATCTGCCACCACCAGCTCAATGCCAGCGCCCTGGTGCGCCACCACAGCGACTTCACGGGACGAACCCGACCCATAGGCATCTCCGCCCACAATGACCTGAAAGCCCCCTGTCGCAATGTCATCTTGACGCACAGTCTCCTGGAAGTTTTCCAAGAACCAGGGCCCTAGGATTTCAGGGGTGTAGCCAAGCACACAGGCCTTGCCTGAGATCATGGCGTCGGTGTTCACACCGTAGGTGTACGTCCCTGACACCTGCTCGGTGTCCGCCCCATCTAGCTGCGAACGCAGCGCGTCCACATCTTCCACCAAGTGCAGAATGCGACCTTCAAGCTTCATGCTTCCTCCCGGAAAGGCGGCAATTAGCCCAAAAATGGAGAAAAAGCACCGCTAAAGTTGTTGGCGCATGCGTTGCTGCAACCAAGCAATGCCTTCTGAAACTGCCCGAGTAAGAGTATGCCCGTTCGATAACGAAGCCGCGACAGCAGAGGCCAAACGACACCCGGTTCCCCGCAGATTGCCTCCTGGGATGCGTCTGTGCTCAAAGGAATGCTCACTTCCGTCTTTCAGCCAGAGGCGGTCCACAAGCACCTCAGAGTCCATGTGACCGCCCTTGAGAAGCACAGCGGTCCCAGAGTTACGCGCCCACTCTACCCCCCCAATCGCCTCAAACTCCGGCAGGTTGGGAGTGACCAGCGTGACTTTGGGAGACAGCCGCTCTCTGAGCGCTTCCATTCCATCGGCAGATAGCAATGTTCCGCCGGCACTAGCAGCAATCACGGGGTCCAAGACCACCGGTATATCCAACCCGTCAATACACTCCGCCATGGCATCCACCGACGCTGCGGTTCCAAGCATTCCGATTTTCACAGCCCCCGCGCCTGGAATGGCCGCTCCAAACTGCGCCTTCAAAGCACCCGGTGGGAGCACCCAGGAGTTGCGCAACCCCTGCTCGCTTTGCTCAGTGACTGCCGTAAGGACCACTCGCCCCCGGTGACCCAAGCAAGCCAGTGCGTCTCGATCCGCATCCAGGCCAGCCCCCCGGCTGCTGTCCCAGCCCCCCACCAGCACCACCGGTCTAAGCGCACTCAATGCGCAAGCACCCAGTCCACCGCAGCAGCCGTCATGCCTTCATCCCAATCCAAAGGCAGCCAGTACTCATCTCCACTCATGGGAAAGTCCGCCGGCGCACGATTGAGAAAGTGACCTGCTGGGCTCAGCCCATAGTAGGTCGAGTCAATGCCAGCCGCCTCAAGCGCCGCATGCAAAGAGAGCCCGTTCTGCTCCACCACCTGCCAGTCCTTGTCTCCCTGGGCAATGAATGAAGGGGTATTGGCAGCCACCGCCAGCTCCGCACCGTGCGCTTCAAAGAACCCCCTCCACCCTTCCGTGGGCAGCGTCCCCATAAACTCTTCGGTGTAAGTGCCCGCAAGAATCTCCTCGGCGACTTCCAATCGAGAATCGGTGACCGCCGCTATGTAGCCGGCGTCAAACCCGTGCTCTCCCAACCATGTCTCTCCCTGCTCAATCCAAAGCTCCAAGCCCGTCTCATCCCCAATGCCCGCAAAGAGCAGCAAGCCTGCCACATCCATTTGAGCTGCCACAGTCGATACATGTGCTGCCCCTTCTGAATGTCCCAACAAATAGAGGTGCTCTACATCCGCCTTGGCGGCTGTCCACTGGGCCACAGCCAACGCATCCAGATCCCGGCCTTCAAAGCTCAGGTCCTGCGCCACACCATCACTCTCTCCATGCGCACGGTCGTCATACCGAATGACCGCAATGCCAGCATCTAGAAAGGGCTTGGCCAAACACTCCCAACGGGAAACACCACCTGCCCGCATGAACCGATCAGCACCACCAGTGCCCGCGTTGAAGGTGATGGCCCGCCCCCCGGTCCCCCAACCCTCTGGCCATACAGCCGTACCCTCCAGGCGAAATCCATCCATTGAGGTCACGGAAAACGATTCCTCCACCCCATTGAGAACACAATCGGGAAAGCCCACATCTTCTTCCCCATGCGCGACAGAGACAGGGTCCAACACAAGGGGGCCGTCCACGGACTTCAAAGCAAGGTTTCCTGTGTCCCCAATCAAAATCCGACCCAGGCTGCCGTCCTCTTTGGCTCGAATCGTGTCTCGACCCAGAGAGTAGGTTGGACTCTCTCCTCCCATAAGCTCATACACGTCGATGTACTCATGGGACACCAGGCTGACCGTGTCGCTGCCCCGCACAATGTAGATACCGGTCTGTGCCGCCGCTGGAGTCATCTGGTTGAAACCAAAGAAACCATCGGAGACAAGGTTGCAGAGAATGACAGGGTGCTCGGCCTCGAACTCCCAGGTCAGCGATCCTGCCGGTCGCGTAATCCGGAGCACACCATTCTCCAAGGTGGCCCGTTCTTCATAGATCGTAGTCCCCAAGTTTGTCACCACCTGAAGATCCGCGAAAACCAGCTGGTCTTCAGCATCCAGCACGAACTCTTCTGTGAGCGTAGACACGTACTCGGTGGAGAGCGTGTAGTCGTACCAAGTGGTCCCCCAAACACGACGTCCACCTGCCTGCGTGGGTGCCTCGTTCAAGGTGGCTTGAACCAGGGGTGCTCCCTGGTAGTCCAGCTGAAAGTAGCGGGTCTCAACCTCCCCGAGCCCTGTGTCAACCCCACCCTCCGAATCAGCCGTGTCTGCTCCGGTCTGAACAGGCGCTTCACAGGCCAGCAATGCAAAAATCCACAGGCTCATATACCGCACACCTCTTGACCATCAGGTTAACTCCGGAATCCTGTCGGAGAACCTCATGAACACAAACGAACAGCAAGCTTGGGAAAACCTCGTCAACCATGTGGGGGAGATCGAAGCCCTCGTCGGCGCACGCGGACTGATGGAGTGGGATCAACAGGTCAACATGCCCACCGGTGGTGCACCCAGTCGTGGCCGCATCAGCGCAGTGCTCTCTGGTATCTGCCATGACCGCATGGTGGACAACCAGCTGGGCGAGTGGCTCCAAACCCTGGAAGACGGCACACTCGATGATTTTCACAGCGCCGCCGTTCGGAACATCCAGCGGGACTACAAGCGTGCCCTGCAAATCCCCCGGGATCTCGTCAAGGCCCTCGCAACAGCACAAGCCCAAGGGTTCGCTGCTTGGATGGGTGCCCGACAAAGTGGGGACTTCAACGACTTTGCTCCTGCGCTAGAAGAGCTGCTGGGTCTGGTCAAAGAACGAATCGATATCCTCCACAATGACGAGGCATGCCGCTACGACGTGCTCTTAGATGAGTTCGATCCAGGAACCACCAGCGAATGGCTGGACCCGGTATTCAGTCGTCTCGCCAATGAGCTGGGCATTCTCCTGAACGCAATCGATGGCAAGCCCGCGCCCTCCAAGCTGAACCATACCTTCTCCGTAGACGGCCAAAAGGCTCTGCACGCTGCCGTGTCCGCCAAGCTGGGCTTCAACTATGAGCAAGGCCGCATCGATGAGTCCGAACACCCCTTCACGGTGGGTATGGGACCTGGCGACATCCGAATCACCACTCGGTATTTCCCAGAAGACCTGCTGGAAGGACTTGGAGGCACGATCCACGAGACCGGCCACGGCCTCTATGAGCAAGGCCTGCCCGCCGACTGGTTTGGCACAGGTGTAGGGCGTGCCGCCAGCTTTGGACTCCACGAATCACAGTCGCGCTTCTGGGAGAACTTTATTGGCCGTTCGTTGCCGTTCTTCCAGTGGATGGCTCCCCTGGTAAAGGAGCACTGTGGTGTTGAGGTAACCGCAGACGCCCTCTTCGGGGCTGCCAATCGCGTGGAGCGCTCACTGGTCCGCGTGGCCGCTGACGAGGCCACCTACAACCTGCACATCATTGTGCGATACCAGGTGGAGCGCGCATTGATCGATGGGGACCTGTCGGTAGCCGACCTCCCCACAGCTTGGAACGATACCTACGAAAAGATTGTGGGTGTCCGGCCGACAAACAACGTGGAAGGCGTGCTCCAAGACGTGCACTGGAGTGGCGGGGCCTTCGGATACTTTCCGTCCTACAGCATTGGGAACCTGTATGCGGCCTCTCTCGGCGCAAAGATGGTCGAAGAAATCCCCCAGCTCTGGGAGCAAGTAGCGGCTGGAGAATTCTCCGATGCCCTTCACTGGCTCAGAGATCGCATCCACAAGCGAGGACACCTCTACGATGCGCCCAAGCTGGTACAAGACGCTGTCGGGGACAGAGACCACGTAGAAGACCTCGTCGCCCATCTCTGGGGCCGACAGGGCAGTCTTTATGGTGTGGAGCGCTCCAGTTAGCCGAACAGCTTCAGTCGCAAAGACCAGCCCGCAGTCCCTCACACAGGGCGGGGTTTCCATCGGCATCAACGCAGTACTGGTTCACGACTCCTGTTTCCAGGAAGTCGATGAGCTGGGCCTGGGCTGCAGATTCTCGTCTCGGGCACTCATGGGTGTCTTGTGACGAATCAGGTGGCAAGTTCTCCACAGGTTCCAGGGCACCATCAGGGTAGTACCACTCCACAAGGGCCGAGCCTTCAAATCCCCCCGCCTGTTCGGGCACTCCGAACACCTCTCGCGTCTGGGGAGCCACTGTCG
>Ga0163180_10001732_pt1 | contig 12346 bp, 8 predicted proteins | sample AtlANTMetagenome_2_FD_109647 | JGI IMG/M metagenome (GOLD analysis project Ga0163180, IMG submission 109647) | Marine eukaryotic phytoplankton communities from the Atlantic Ocean - Atlantic ANT 4 Metagenome | ecosystem: Environmental > Aquatic > Marine > Oceanic | place: North Atlantic Ocean...
CACCTTGATGTAGAACCACTATACCTGCGGTAACACGCCGCGATTACGAACATTTTAACTCTCGCTGAGTGGGTAATTATCTATGCGGACTGGTATAAATCTAGCTGCATATGTCGTTCATCCTCGGGTACGTAAGCAGGCACATTTACTGGGCTTCCCTCACAGTCCACCGCCATAAAAGTTATAAAACAGCGATTTGCGACAGACGTAGTGTTTTCCGTGGCGTCGCCCGATTTAACCACAACATAGATATGCATACTTGACGCTCCAGTGTGTACCAACGATGCGGTTATCTCAACTAGCTGACCTACTTTTATAGGTTTTATGAAACGTATGCCATTGGCAGACACCGTGACGCAGTAACATTTGGACCACTGCGCGGCACAGGCATAGGCTGCTTGGTCAATCCATTTCATTAAGCTGTTATAGAGAGCATGCCACCGTGAACGTTACCGCCAAAGTTTACGTCGGTAGGTTCTGCTAAAAATCGAAAAGTAGTAGATGGATGTGCCATAGCGTACCTCGCGCTTTACTGCTGTTAGACATATTAAGTTTAGCTTAAATTTTAAACAGTGCGCTTAGACGAAAGTGGAGAGAACAAAAATAAAAGGAGTAGAAATGAAAAAACCCACCTAAAAAGGTGGGTTTTTCAATGTGGCGCGTGTGGAAGGATTCGAACCTCCGACCGCCTGGTTCGTAGCCAGGTACTCTATCCAGCTGAGCTACACACGCGTAAACTTGTGTACTTTTGAATTTTACATCAAAAGGTGACGCTTTAAAATAAGTGGCGCGTGTGGAAGGATTCGAACCTCCGACCGCCTGGTTCGTAGCCAGGTACTCTATCCAGCTGAGCTACACACGCGCAAAACTTGTTGTTGGCCGTCACTGCCAACGAATAATGGCGGAGAGGGAGGGATTCGAACCCTCGATACGCGTATATGCGTATGGTTCCTTAGCAGGGAACTGGTTTCAGCCACTCACCCACCTCTCCTTGACTGCGGGGTGCATTTTACGGATTCATTGGCCTGAGTCAAACCTTTTTTATAAAGAAATTGTTCACCCGCTGCCATTTTAAACGATTCGAGCAAAAAACCAGTAATTTGTTCGCAATACAAGCAATTAAACCAAATTTTATTTAACGATGCTCGTTAATTTGCATTTGAATATGCGCACCTTCATTGCAGTTTTAACTGACCCGCCTTAATAATTTAGTCAATTTTTCAAAAATAATATCAAAAAGTTTTGAATTTATTTCTTCATAACCAAGTACGCTGATTCGTATTACTTACTTAAGTTATTTAAAAACGCTCCAAAAGCGTAAATAAAGCGGTAAATGTCTCGTTTTAAAAATCGTTCACCCTGAAAGCATAGTGCTAGAAGAAAGCTGTGCACGACCCAGAGAATTAACTTGCTCGTTAGCGCAAGGCATCACAGCGTCATTCCTGCCGAAATAGAACAGAAACAATAGACTTGCGCTAAAGCCCGATAAGATTTATTCATCTAAAACAAAAAAGGCCAGCGTAAGCTGACCTTTTCCAATGAAGCGTTTAATGCAATTATTCTGCAGAGCCTGGCTGACCACCTTTTTCTGCTTGAATGCGCATGTATATCTCTTCACGGTGCACAGAAACTTCTTTTGGTGCATTCACACCGATACGTACCTGATTCCCTTTTACACCTAGTACGGTAACGGTTACATCGTCACCAACCATAAGCGTTTCACCAACTCGACGAGTCAAAATAAGCATTCTCTTGCTCCTGTTCCTTAATACTGAACATCATCCATTAAGATTTGCTAACCCATCGGCACGACCCGATGGAAGCGACAGTGATTCCATGTTTCTGCGTCACTTCAAAAACTCACTGTTATACACAAAAATAATTATAGCTTATCTTGTAACCAAGCGTTAACCGAATCTAGCGCCTGGCCCAAGTTTTCAGGCTGGTCACCGCCTGCCTGTGCCATATCTGGACGACCGCCCCCTTTGCCACCTACTTGTGATGCAACAAAGTTAACTAGCTCGCCCGCTTTAACTTTACTAGTGAGGTTTTTAGTAACGCCAGCAATAAGATTCACTTTCGCGTCATTAGCCACACCTAATACTACGATCCCTTCACCAATTCGGTTTTTAATGTCATCCATCATTGAACGCAATGACTTCGCTTCAACACCTTCCAAATTCGCAATAAGAACTTTAACGCCATTTATCTCTACTGCATTACTAAGCATATCAGCACCTTGCTGACTCGCCAGTTTTTGTTTCGCAGAATTGAGTGCTTTTTCTAGTTCTTTAGTCTGATTTTGTAGAGAAACTACGCGTTCAAGTACATTTTGGCTGTCTGTTTTCAATAACGCAGACAATGAAGACAGTGTTGCCTGCTGTGTTTGCACGACTTCAAGTGCATGCTCGCCAGTAACTGCCTCGATACGTCGAACGCCCGATGCAATACCCGCTTCACTGGTAATTTTAAACAAGCCAATATCACCAGTACGTGTAACGTGAGTACCACCACATAGCTCAACAGAGAATGGCCCCATGGTTACCACGCGAACTTTTTCGTCGTACTTTTCACCAAATAGCGCCATTGCGCCTGATGCTTTGGCTTCATCCAAATCCATTAGTTCAGTTGCTAACGTGTGGTTTGCACGTATTTCTTGGTTAACTCGTCTTTCAATCTCAGCAAGCTGTTCAGCCGTTACTGCCTCAAAATGCGAGAAGTCAAAACGCATGCGCGGCGCTTCAACCAATGAACCTTTCTGAGTTACGTGCTCACCTAAAATTTCACGCAGTGCTGCATGAAGTAAATGCGTTGCGCTGTGGTTCTTTTTAATGGCTTCACGATTTGCTGCATCAATCGCTGCGGTTGCCGTATCACCTTTAGATACCGAACCTTTAGCAATACCTTTGTGTGCAAACGCATTACCCATTTTTTGGGTGTCAGTAACGATGAATTCACCGTTTGCCACGCGAAGCACACCTTTGTCACCTGCCTGACCACCGCTTTCAGCGTAGAACGGTGTGCTGTCTAATACCACAACGCCTTCTTGACCGTCTTCAAGCTTCTCAACAAACGCATTGTCGGCAATAAGTTCAACCACATTCGCCTGGCCTTCTACATCGGTGTACCCAGTAAATGAGGTTGTGTGGTCAATGGCGAGTTTACTATTGTAGTCTGCACCAAAGTTGCTAGCCTGCTGTGCACGGGCACGCTGTGCTTGCATAGCAGCTTCAAAACCTTCTTCGTCAATCTTAAGGTCGTGCTCACGCGCTACATCATTGGTTAAGTCAGTAGGGAAACCATAGGTGTCGTAAAGCTTGAACACTATGTCACCCGGCACTGTGTCGCCTTCTAGAGTTTCTAATGTATCGTTTAGGATAGCCATACCACGGGCTAACGTTTTGCTAAACTGCTCTTCTTCAACACGTAGTACTTTTTCAATTACCGGTAGTTGGTCTACAAGTTCTGGATACGCTTCACCCATTTCTTTGGCAAGTGATGCTACAAGCTTATAGAAGAAAATATCGTTTGCGCCAAGCTGATAGCCATGGCGGACAGCGCGACGAATAATGCGACGTAATACGTATCCGCGCCCTTCATTTGATGGCATAACGCCATCGCAAATTAAGAAGCTGCACGAACGAATGTGATCGGCGATAACCCGTAGCGATTTATTTTCTAAATCTTCGCTTCCAACAATTGATGCTGCCGATTTGATCAAGTTTTGGAAAAGGTCGATTTCGTAGTTGCTGTGCACGTTCTGCAAGATAGCGGAAATACGTTCTAGGCCCATACCGGTATCGATTGAAGGCTTAGGGAGTGGCTCCATGGTACCGTCAGCTTGTTTGTTAAACTGCATAAATACCAGGTTCCAAATTTCGATAAAGCGGTCGCCGTCTTCTTCTGGTGTTCCCGGAGGACCTCCCCAAATGTGCGCACCGTGATCGTAAAAAATTTCAGAACAAGGACCACATGGACCGGTATCGCCCATAGACCAGAAGTTATCTGACGTGCTAATGCGAATAATCTTTTCTTTTGGAACACCAATATGCTTTTCCCAGATGTCGAACGCTTCGTCATCTTCAGAATAAACGGTGACTAAGAGCTTTTCTTTCGGCAAACCAATTTCTTTGGTAAGAAAATTCCATGCAAACTCTATCGCTTCTTTTTTGAAATAATCGCCAAAGCTGAAATTACCCAGCATTTCAAAAAAGGTATGGTGACGCGCAGTGTAACCTACGTTCTCAAGGTCGTTATGCTTACCACCTGCGCGAACGCAGCGCTGTGACGATACCGCACGGGTATAGCTGCGTTTTTCCGCACCTAAAAAACAGTCTTTAAACTGGTTCATGCCCGCGTTGGTAAAAAGAAGTGTGGGATCATCTGCCGGAACCAGTGACGAGCTCGCCACCGCTTGGTGGCCATGGCTTTTAAAATAATCGATAAACTTGTTACGTAAGTCAGCAGTTGATAATGTCATTGAAAACCTAACTTCCTTTATTCTATTTTTGAAACGTGCGATTTGCCTGTTCTAATGAGCTTTATAATCGGGGCAGTTTGCGAATACGCAATACGCTTATCCTCGCTATAATTCTCTGGATAATTAAAATGCACACAAATTTGCGCAACAATACCATGGATAACGCAATTTTGTTAAGTGTAACGGGGAGAAGATAGGCTCAAATTTCACTTTAAGTAGACGAAAATAGCCAGTATTCATAAAACGAATCGCCAACGGCATCTATTTGTCGGTAAACATGAGCATAAACCAGCTGTTTTAGCTAGATTCGTTTGCGCTTACCGCATATTCAATGTGATCTTGGTAAAAGCCACGATATTGAAGAAATTGTTTCTGCTTTTGTCTCAACGCGAATTCGGTTTCATAAAACGCGCCAAACTTTTTCTCTTTTACTTTTTTAGCACTTTCAAACCAGTCAGCGTCAATCTCTCTCATTGCGTGTTCTGCAGTACTTTCATCTACACCGTATTGCTGTAAGTCTAATTTAATTGCGCGGGGTCCCTTCCCTTTTAAATACAGTGCGCGAGCTCGGCTTTCTGCAAATCTAGCATCGCTTTGGATATCAGCATCTTTGAATTCCTCCAGAATAGGCATGAAAGCATCACTCGCTATTCCCTTCTGCTGCAACTTTCGCATAATCTCGTTAAAGCTATGCTCTCGTCGTGCCAGCATGCGAGTAATCGCGTCGGTAATGATTTTTCGGTCGAACTCTGACATTTTTGTAAACTTACTCTTCTGTATTAAACGTAGAAACCGCGTTATTTTAGCGTTAATTACTCGTACATTGCGACTATCTAGCGTTTTACGCACTTAACCTCTACATGATGTAAACTGCATGACAGCATCCAACTATCGCATAACAATAATAGATTCGATTGAACAGATCTCTAAAGAGCGCTGGCAATACCTCGCAAAAGAATCGGGTCCTTTCGTTTCTTATGAATTTTTACATGCGCTAGAACGCAGCGGCTCGTGCAGCAATGAATCTGGGTGGCAGCCTTGCCATATTGCTATAGCGAAAGGTCAGCATGAGGCTGTTAATCTCGTTATTCCCGGCTACCTGAAAACTCACAGCTACGGTGAATACGTGTTTGACCACGCATGGGCTAATGCTTATGCACAGCACGGTCTCGACTATTATCCTAAATGGATATCGGCCATCCCCTTCACGCCTGTAACAGGCTCTAGACTGCTTTCTGATGGGCACATTGCGCTTACTCCGTCACTTTTAAGTGAACTGGAAAATACATTGACAGCGCATGTAGAGTCCGTTTTTGGTGAGGCTTTATCTTCTTTTCATTGGCTATTTCCTAATGAAAGCACCTCGGCTCAAATCACCAGCAGCGGTACTCCCAAGGCAAATGACTTATCCATTGAACAACTTCGAGATCAATCCGACACGCTAAACCGTTACCTGACCCGATACGCGGTTCAGTTTCAGTGGCATAACTACGGTTATGGTGATTTCGACGATTTTCTTAACGCGCTTACCTCCCGCAAAAGAAAAGATATCAAGAAAAGTCGACGTAAACTGAACGAGCAAGGCGTCCGCTTTACCCATCATACCGGCAATGAGATTAGTCCAGAGACACTGCAGTTTTTCACAAAGTGTTACAAAGCAACCTATTTAAAACGAAGCGGTCACGTGGGATATTTGAACGATGCGTTCTTTGAGCAGCTAGTCGAGAGCATGAGCGATAACATGCTTATAGTGACGGCAATAGAGAATGAGGTAGCAGTAGCCAGCGCCCTCTTTTTCTATGATGAGACAGGACTGTATGGCAGATACTGGGGAGCACTGAAAAAAATAGACGGGCTACATTTTGCCTGCTGTTATTTTGAAGGCATTGAATTCGCCATTGAGAAAAAGCTATCGCTTTTTAATCCCGGCACCCAAGGTGAACATAAAATACTTCGAGGCTTCGAGCCCATTTATTGCCGTTCTCATCACAAATTACAACATCCGTCGTTTCACACTGCTGTAGCAGACTTTTTACAGCGAGAAACGCCACATATCGCAAGCTATTTTAATCAGGCACGGAATGCTTTACCGTTTAACAAGGAATTTGTGCCTACTTTAAAAACAACGAGTGTCACTGCACCTAACGACGACACTTATAATCACAACGAGAAAAACGATGAAATATAAACTTCTTGCCGTAGCGATTGCGGCATCTTTGGGACTTGCTGGTTGCGGTCAGCCTGAACAAGCCCAAGAACAAACCAGCAATGTTGAAGCGCCAGAAATGAAGGGCGAAGCGGAACTAGGCTCTTTTGGCGTAGACTTGACCGCTCGTAATGAAGCGGTAAAACCTGGTGATGACTTCTTCATGTACGCGAGCGGTACATGGTACGACAACTACGAGCTGCCCGCTGACAAAACTCGCTACGGCGCGTTTACGGGTCTTGCAGAGCGTAGTGAAGAGCAAGTTAAAAACATCATTGATGGGCTAATGGAAAAGTCTTCTCTAAATGCAGAAGAAAAGCTTGTTCACGACTTTTTCGTTGCTTATATGGATACAGATACCATCAACGAAAAAGGTATTGAGCCAATTAAAGACGTACTCACGTCTATCGATAGCATTGAAAACAAAACTGACCTAACCAAAGCATTTGGTAACAGCTGGTTAGTAGGCTCAACCACGCCAATTGGCGGCGGTATGTGGTACAACCGCCTTGACCCAAATGAATACCAATTAAGTGTTGGTGTTGGTGGTTTAGGCCTTCCTGATCGCGACTACTACCTGAGCGATAGCGAACGTTTTGTTAAAATTCGTGAAGCTTATGTAGCGCACATCGAGCAGATGCTAAATTTTGCAGGCGAAGAAAACGCAGCTGAAAAAGCGGCTAACATCCTTGCCCTTGAAACACAAATTGCAGAAATTCAGTGGCCTCGCGAAAAACGCCGTGACCGCGATCTTACTCTTAACCAGATTGAACGTAGCAAGCTGTCTGACGAGTACCCTGGCTTTGATTGGGATACGTATTTTGCTCAAACCGGTTATAAGGTACCTGAGCTAAATATTACACAGCCTGAGCCAGTAAAAGACGTTATTAAAATTATTAACGAAGCTGATCTAGCTGATTGGAAGTCGTATTTGAAATATCACACTATTTCAAACAATGCGGATTTCCTTTCTGATGATATCTACCTAGCCAACTTTGACTTCTTTGGTCGTACACTAAGCGGCCAGCAAGAGCCTCGTCCTCGTTGGAAACGCGCAGTGAGCCAAATGTCTGGTACTGAGTCACTTGGTTTTGCTATAGGCAAGATTTACGTAAACGAATACTTCCCAGAAAGCTCAAAAGAGCAGATGGCAGAGCTGGTTGAAAACTTGCGTACAGCACTAGGTGAGCGTATTGAAAACCTAGACTGGATGAGCGAAGAAACCAAGGTAAATGCCAAAGAAAAGCTAATGGCATTTAACCCTAAAATTGGCTACCCAGACGAATGGCAGTCTTTCGACGGCGTAACCATCAGCGACAAAGACTTAGTAGGCAATGTTCGAAACCTACGCACATTCTTCCAAGACCAATCGGTAGAACGTGAGCTAGAGAAAACGGATCGCAATCGCTGGGGTATGACACCGCAGCGCGTTAACGCCTACTACAATAGCTCGTTCAACGAAATTGTATTCCCAGCGGCTATTTTGCAACCACCATTCTTTGATCCAAACGCCGACGCAGCAGTTAACTACGGTGCAATCGGTGCGGTAATTGGTCACGAAATGGGACATGGTTTTGACGATCAAGGCTCGAAGTCAGATGCAAACGGTATTCAGCGCAACTGGTGGACCGATGCTGACCGCGCAGCGTTTGAAGAAAAAGCGGATATGCTAGCCGAGCAATACAGCCAGTACGAGCCTATCGAAGGTAACTTCGTAAATGGTCGCAACAGCTTGGGTGAAAACATTGGTGACGTGGGTGGTCTAGCCATGGCTTACCACGCCTACAAACTTAGCCTTAACGGCAAAGAAGCGCCGGTAATTGACGGCCTAACAGGCGATCAGCGTTTCTTCCTTGCATGGGCACAAGTGTGGAAAGAAAAACGCACTGAAGAAAGCATGCTGAATCAACTTCGCGCAGGTACACACGCGCCAGGTCGTTATCGTGCACAAGCACCAAGAAACCATGATGCATGGTATGAAGCGTTTGATGTGAAACCAGGTGATGCACTTTATCTTGCGCCAGAAGAGCGCGTAAGAATTTGGTAACTCATTGAGTTAAGCACTTAGTGAGCACATGCTAGCTTCTCGCGCCGGGTAGCGATTTGTATCTGGCGCCAGCTAATACCAGTCCGCATAGCTCATTTAGAAAGTGTAGATAATTAAAAAGGGCGGTTCGACTTGTCTCGAACCGCCCTTTTTATTTTTCTAATCAGTATTCGCTCGGTGGTACTTATACGCCAGCCCCGAGTACTTGTTTAACTTCCGTTTGCTTATTTATCTTCCGTATTGGGCAACTAAATCGCGAACGTATTGCTTGCAACGGGCTACAGCTTCTGAAAAATCACCGTTACCCACACTGCCCATGGAATAACGAAGCCAATACCCATCAATTAATGCAGCGGTAGACGCAGCGGCGTTTTTGACCTGCTCAGGTTTAAGTAGCTTGCGGTAACTAAACGCTAAATTACGCTCTAAGCGTTTGTGGTTAATACACTGCAAACGATGCAAGCCTTTGTTGTGTAGTGACAACGCCCAGAAGTTAAACCAGGTATTGGTGGCGGAACTCGCCCCTTGCGTTTGTGAAAAGTTATTTTCAATAATGAAATCAATCCGCTCTAGGGGATCGTCAATACGCTGCGTGATTTTTAGCGCATCGAGAAGGTGGCGCATCGTTGCTTCAATTAAACCTTGCTTGTCACCAAAATAGTGACTGATTATCCCTGAAGAAAGCCCAGCTCTTTTGCTAATTAAGCTAATCGTTGTACCGTGATAGCCAACTTCTGCCATCACTTCTAGCGTTGCTTCTATTAATTGCTTCTTGCGAACTGGCTCCATTCCCACCTTGGGCATGCTACAACTCCAAACCTTAAATCTAAAAAAATAACCTGCGACAGCACAATGCCGCCGCAGGCATGATATCACGATTAAAAGGTTAAGCGTGCGTTGACTGCAACAGCGCGAGGTGCGCCAATCCAAAATGCGCCTGGTGCAATGGTAGACGCATAGTCTTCATCAAACAGGTTGTTTACTGTTAAACGCACTTCTAGCTCTTCAGCACCTGAACCAATGTTTTCGATAAAGCCGCCAATATAGAAGTCGCTAACGATATAGTCATCAACTTGTGCTGCATTATCAATATCCAGGTAGCGGCTATCAACGTACTTGGTAGACAGGCCTGCAAAGTAGTTATCGCGTGCCCAATCAAGGCTAATTACCGCCATAGTGTCAGGCGTACCGATAACCGTATTACCTTCAATAGCTACCAGTGACACTTCTGGGTTTTCAGGATCAGCGATGGCTGCCAGCGCATCGTCAAGTGTATCGTATTGCGTACCTGAACTACCTACCGTCGCAACATATTCTGACTCGCTTAAGGTAATAGAAGTGAACAACGAGAACTCTTCGGTTAGCATAATGTCTGCTGAAATTTCAAAACCGCTAGACTCAATACCGCCCACGTTTTTGTATCCACCCGCGGCTGCTTCAAGAAAGTCTATACCCTCTGAGGTTTCGTTACTGGTAAATTGAATACGGTCGTTAAACTCAATATTGTAGTAGGTCACGCTGGCATTGAAACCAGGTGAAGAGTAGCGGAAACCTACGTCAATGTTGTCAGCGGTTTCTGGCTTTATAAAGCGAAGGTCAGTATCGTTGCGCTCTAGTTGTGCATCTTTGATTGCCGCAAAGTTCTCACCGTAACCTGCGAAAACTTCCACTCCTTCAATGGGTAAAGGTGCAACGATACCGGCTGAGAATAAGGTATCTGAGTCAGTATTCACCGCTAAGTTGTTGGCTGAATCAAAGTTGTCCGTTTTCTCGATATCTACGTTAAACTTCTTGGCACCAGCGCGAATGCGGGCAAAGCCTAGATCAAGCTCATCTTCCACATAGTACATCAAGGTATCAACTGGGAAGGTTCTGTCGTACTGCACCCAGTAAGGCACGTTGTCATAATCGACGCTAATAGACGAGTTGGTAATTTTATGCCAATCGCGAGACTCGCCACGCTCATAGTCTTCCCACCAAATACCAAAACGTACGGTATTATCAAAATCACCAATTTTGGTGTACCACACAGCATCAGCATTAATGCCAAAACGCTCTTTATCATAATGGGTGTGACGATATGAGCCCACGGGAATAGCGCCTTGCGCATGACAGCCTGGGTCATATTCTGCACCTGCACCACCATAAGGGAAGGTCAGTGAGCTTTGACAACCCTCAATAGGGCTTAGCTGGTTGCCTTGTCTATCAACAAAGTAGATTTGTCCCAGCTCTTCTCCACCGAATACCGTATTTCCAACAATAAGCTCTGAGTGCCCTTCTGCTCCGTCATCAGTGATATCGACAATATAGGGTGGAACCCATTCGCCGCGTCCTTCATTGTCGTGATAATACACGTTAGTCATAAAATCGACCTGGCCAATAGTAAAGTCAGCCTGTAAATAAGCGAAAAGGTTTTCGCGTAGGGTAGACCAACCTCGACGATACGCCTGATCTTGATAAGGCACGCCTGTCCACTCGTCAGTTAACTGGTCCCAATCTGGATTTTGCTCATATTGCGCCAGCCCGTATATGCGCTGGTAGTTATCTTCGTGGGTATCGTCGTAAGACAGGTAACCTGTAAGAGACACGTCGTTAACGGTAGAGGTAAACTTCATAGCTAAATGATCACGGGTGTTCTCTGCTGCCTGCTGCATAAAGTCAGAACTTTCTTGACTTGAAAGGCTTATCCACGCGTAAGTATCTTTAAAGATTTCGCCTGTTTCGTAGCGTACATAATATTTTGACGCATCAAATGAACCCGTAGTTACACTGGTGATTAAGCCCTGCTCCGCAGACGGGTTGATGGTGGTGAAATTCAGTGTGCCGCCCAAGGCTTCGTGTGAACGGGAAGCGATATCCGCCGTACCCTGAGAAACTTCAACACCTTTTACGTTTTCGGTATCAATATAGCGATTCGCTTTCGCGCCACCACCGTAATTCGAGTTACCGTTAGCGATGCCATCTACTGTCATGCCAATTTGCTGCTCATTTAGGTTTACTTGAAAGCCACGAATAACAATAGACGTTGACCAGTCATCAGCCCCAAAGGTATCACCTTCGTTAATAAGCACACCCGGCAGGTTATCAACCGCAGCTAACACACTGCTAAGATTAGCCTGTTGTTTAAACATGTCGTCGCTCGTAGCGTTATTCGCGTAAGAAACGCTTCGCCCAACAACGGTAATTTCTTCTATGCGCTCTTCGTCAGCACGCTCTGCTTCCTCTGCCCACGCCACTGTAGGTGTAGTCATAGACGAAAGTGCTGCAAGTACAGCTAACGAGAGTTTATTGTGTGTTTTCATGTGTTTCCCAAAGTAGTTGTGTAATGTTTACTCACTACTCTAGGGAGGAATTGTTACAGTAGCGTTAAGCTTAATTGAACAATCAATTAATAAAACATTTTCCATGTTTGTTTATTCAATGACATCCAAGTAAACACGCATCAGCTATAAACGGCCCCAGAAATTTAGCAAAGAAATCTTTGCCTAACAGACACATCGAGTAGGGTGAGGCGTCACCGCCTCATCCCTCTCACAGAACCGTACATACGGGCCTCGTATACGGCTCATGTACATAGTTATTTAGCGTAATTGCTAAACACATATCCCGTTGC
>Ga0163180_10001734_pt1 | contig 12336 bp, 10 predicted proteins | sample AtlANTMetagenome_2_FD_109647 | JGI IMG/M metagenome (GOLD analysis project Ga0163180, IMG submission 109647) | Marine eukaryotic phytoplankton communities from the Atlantic Ocean - Atlantic ANT 4 Metagenome | ecosystem: Environmental > Aquatic > Marine > Oceanic | place: North Atlantic Ocean...
GCCACTGCAGACCACTCCTACAATCTTCGGAACGGAAGACTTCGTACCCCGTAAGGGCGTCATGACGCGCTACGGTAAGAAGATGGTCCGTCCGGATATGTATGGATTGGTTATCGTACGCGGACTTCTCGGAGAAGCCGGCGCCACTAGCTAAACACTAGCAGCGTAAATATAATGTTAAGCCCTCGCCTTTTGGCGGGGGCTTTCATTTTGGAGAACTACTTATGATCGGAGGATTTAAAACCCTTCGTTAATTGACCTAATTTATATTATAAAGGAGAACATAATTATGGGAACAAAAAGAGTAGGTTGGGCACGAATTCGGAGCCTGATTAACGAAAACGCAAACACATTGCAGCAACGCCGACGAGTTGTCCGGAGCGCGCTGACATCGAATACCACTTTAACTTCTGCCGACTATGGCAAGTTAATTTTAGTAGACGCGTCAGCGGCTTCCACTAACTTCACGATAACGCTGCCGACATCACCTGAAATTGGAGCGACACTGCAATTTCTTTTGGTCGCAGATAGCCACTCGGCGTCGCAGCCCCTGTTTGATAGCGGATCTGGCCATACGATTAACGGCTATGCCACGAAGGCTACAGCTGACTTAGAAGATGGTCTCACCTATTATCATTCGGCTCAAAAGCTTGTCTTTGATGACAGTTCGAAGAAAGGTGCGCGCCTAACGATAGTCTGTACCGCTGCAAAAACTTGGTATATTACCGACTGCGTATCAAATCAAGCTACCCTTAGCGATTTTGACTAAACAACCGTGATCTAAATAAGTTTTTACTTGCCCCCTCTTCGTTACAGAAGAGGGGGTTTTTCTCTTTTAACAACTAATTATTATAACACAGGAGGCCATTATGGGCAAAAAAAGAAGAATTTTAACTTCAAACAAATACAACAGCAAGCTGTCTGCGCATCCGATTTTCGTAAAAAAAACAACCAGCGCTACAGACAGTACAGAAGTTGATACAGCCACTGAGAATGTAACAACACCAACAATTGAGAAGGTTAATAATATAAAACTAACCGAAGACACCTTGACTCCCGAGACTCTCGCGCTGCCGACGGAAGAAGTAACCACAACCACTACTGTCGCGACTCCTAAGTTAGCTGCACCTAAAAAGGCAGTTACGAAGACTACGAAGGCGCCAACCACAAAGAAGGCAACCACAAAAAAAGTCTCGTCACGAACTAGAAAAACGAAAACCAATACTAAAACAAGTACAACAACTCAATAAAACGAATTTAACATTTCGGCTTTGTGTTTTGCTGACTAATTAGACATTAGGAGGCTATATGTATGTCTTACCCCACCCTTACTCCCGCTAGCCAAACAAGCGCTGTTGTATTGCCATCAACTGGTAGTGCGAATCTTGTGTCTGGCTCTTTGCCGTACGGCATTTACTCGAATTCTTCGGACTTCTTGCACGGCGCATCTGAACAAGTCGCCTACACATACAAAAAGCTCGGCGGAGATGTCGTAGATATCGAACTTACTGCTGGAAATGTATATGCAGCGTATGAAGAAGCAGTTTTAGAATACTCTTATATAGTAAACATGCACCAGTCGAAGAATGTGCTATCAAGTCTTCTTGGGGCATCTACGGGAAGCTTCGATTCACAAGGCACACTGGTTAAAGATGATCCTTTATCGGGCTCAAGCCCCACAGATAGGGCTGTAGCGCTTAAATATCCCAAATTCACCATGGCATATGAGCGAAGGGTTTCGGACGCTCTAGCCACCCGTTCTGGGCTGGGCGGAGATATAACTGAATACTCAGGATCCTTTTCTACTGTTCCGAACAAGCAAGACTACGATCTGCAAGACATTATTGCATCAGCAACGGGAGAGCTATACTCTAGCAAGGTTAATTCTCCGGGCAAAAAAGTGCGAATTAAGAAAGTTTTCTTCAAGACCCCGCACTCCATGTGGAGATTCTTTGGCTATTATGGCGGAATCAACACTGTGGGGAATATGTCTTCTTACGGTATGTATGCGGACGATTCCACATTTGAATTAATTCCCGCATGGCACAATAAATTGCAAGCTATGCAGTTCGAAGACAATATCTGGACAAGAGTTTCGCATTATTCATATGAGCTTAAGAATAATAACCTTAGAATTTACCCAAAGCCGTCTGGGATCAGTCCTTCTAAAATATGGTTCCAGTTTACAGTAGAGGACAATCCTTGGGAGGAAGACTCTACAAGGCAAAACGGAACGCACGGTATTAACAATATGAACACTCTGCCTTTTGAGAATGTTCCGTTTAAAAACATCAATGCGATTGGTAAGCAGTGGATCCGCAGATTTGCTTTGGCGCTCACTAAAGAGATATTGGGCCAAGTACGCAGCAAGTTTGCATCTTTGCCAATTCCTGGCGAAGCTATAACTTTAAATGGCCCCGCGCTGATAACCGAAGGTAGAGAGACTCAAGAGAAACTTCGCGAAGAGTTGAAAACCATCCTGGATGAGCTTACTTATAATAAACTTATGGAGAAGGACGCCGGTATCGCAGACGCTACATTGTCGATGCAAGAAAAGGTTCCGCTTCCAATCATCGTAGGATAATGGGGGAAGTTTGAATGGCCGGAAACAAATGGAAACAACCAAGTCAGCCCCCTCCTCCGCTGTTCGCGGGTAAGAAAGAGCGAAACTTAGTCAAGCAAGTCAACGATGAACTCATAGAGAGGGTTATTGGCCAGCAAGTGGTCTATTATCCCATCGATATCGAGCGAACAAACTTTCACGACATATACGGGGAAGCAATTGAGAAGACATTCTTGCCTCCAGTCCGCGTACATGCTCTAATAGAGTTTGACGGCATACGAACAACAACGGGAAACTTAGGATTAGACAAAGATTCATCTATTGTCATACATTTCCACAAAAGAAGGTTAACCGAGGATCAAGATCTGTTTGTGAGAGAAGGCGACTTTGTTCGCTATGGCGACATCTTCTATGAAATCGTTAACTTGGCAGAGCCAACTCAAATATTTGGACAAATTGAGCACAAGATGGAAATTTCAGCGAAGTGTATTCGCTCTAGAGAGGGTATATTTGATGCACTATAGGAGAATAGCAAATGTCTAAGATGAAAGAATATGAATTAACTCCTTCAACTATCGAAACTATCGATCGGTCTTTATTTACATGGCTCAACGAAGAGATGAATATACACTCTACCACAAATAAAGGTTGGAAGAAAGTCCCCGTTCTTTGGCAATCGGCCGAGCGTGCATATCACATCAAAAATGACAAGGATCTAAGGGATTCCACCGGCGCGCTTAAGCTACCATTAATTTCCGTCGAGCGCGCAAGCATAACTAAAAGTCTCACAGACAAAGGAGGCCACTATGCAGCTTTACCAGAGAATGTTAATTATTCTACAAGCGATTTGACCTCAATCAAAGGAGGTGTGCGGCAAATCAACCGCAGAATCGAACAAAGAAAGACAGCTAACATCGCCAATGAGGCCATCGCAACCGTCGAAGGCACCACTGAGAGAACACTCAACTCCAAAACAGTGTATGAGTCGATACTGATTCCGCTACCTGTCTATATAAATGTGGTTTATAACATAGTTGTTCGTGCTGATTACCAGCAACAAATTAACGAGATAATTTCCACCTTCGTCACAAAACCAAATAGCTCAGGGATAAACTCAGTTGTTTTACGCGCCGACGGTCATTGGTATGAGGCATTTATTGATGGAAGTCACGCTGTCAGCAGCACCGCGAAAGATATGGGAGAAAGCGAGCTAACATACGAGGCAAAAATAAGCATAAAGGTATTGGGCTACATCCTAGGGTCGGACAAGAATGATGATAAGCCAAAGATTGCTGTTAAAGAAAATATTGTAGATATAAAAATTTCAAGAGAAAGAACGGCGGTGGGAGACATTAATCCCTATTTAGATACAGATGAGGATTATCGCGAATTTTAGCTTATTAGATATATGATGGAGAAACAGAAGAATTTTGGATTTTCAACAAACTAATAACTATTTACTAACGATAAAATAGTGTAACCATAACACTAAATGTGTAATTATTTATTAATGAGGAGATAACGCAGAATGTCAGTAAAAGGTTATCGGTTTGTGTCGCCCGGAATTTTTCTTAAGGAGATTGATCAATCAGTACTCGATCCCGCCCGTCCCGAACGAGGCCCAGTGGTCATTGGTCGATTTAAGTCAGGCCCCGCGATGCGCCCAATCACAGTCAGCAGTTATGCTGAGTTCGTAAAGGTTTACGGAGCCCCCCATGCCGGCGGATCCGGAGCAGATTCTTGGAGAGGGGACGCCCATGGCGGGCCTACTTATGCGGCATATGCTGTAGAGGCTTGGCTAGCCGCCGGAGTTGCACCCGCAACTATTGTGCGCCTTCTGGGAGAAGAGAACGCCAACGCTACCACAGCAGGTAAGGCCGGCTGGGATACGAAAAACTCCTCTGGCACTTCCGTGACGCATGTCTCGCCTACTGGCCGCGCTAATGCTTCGGCATATTCGACCAATGGTGGAGCCTACGGACTGTTTATTGTGCCGAGTAGCTCAGCCGGTATGACCGTTGCATCCAATGGCGCCGCAATCGAAGATGCGTACCCACTGATGACTGGCTCGTTAGCCGCAGTCTTTTACCTTACAGAAGGTTCGGTAATTCTTACCGGAGTTTCGCCATGTGACGGATCTACGGCAGCTTCCGGCTCCGCAGGAGTCATCAAGTCGGACAAGGACGCCGGCGTGCCAAACGCATTTAGAATTACAATCAAAAACTCGTCGGGAGCAACTGTTGAAGATCAGTTAGTACACTTTGAGCGAAACAGCACCAGTGCTACTGGTGATGCGCAGTATATTCGCGACGCTTTCAATACCGATCCCACTCTTACGAACGGCTCAGCAATCGTAGCTGCTGACCGCAAGACCTACTGGCTCGGGGAAACCTTTGAACAAATGGTCGAGCAGCAGATTTTAGCACACAGTAGCTCAGCTTGGCTTGGTCCGGATCAAAAGGGCGGCTGGCTCTCCAGTCATGTCTCCAGCGGTGTACGCTCTACTACAATCGGAGCGGCTGCCGGCAGCAAAACCCATGCAGATGCGCATGAACATGCCGTAGCCCAAGGCCATTTCGCCAGTGCCGGCGGCCAGCTTGGAATCATTCTTGGCCTTGGAAACTCCAATGCCGAATGGCAACAGCATCGCGAAAGCTATGCCGATGGCAAGACAGGATGGTTTATTGCGCAGGATACCGGCGTTGCGACCAATTACAACGCTCTTGACGCTCAAAAGTTGTTCCGCTTCATCGGCCGAGGACACGGCGAGTGGCTCCAAAACAACATGAAGGTTTCAATCGAGAACATTCAGCCGTCCAACAATAGCACTTACAGATACGGCACATTTGATGTTGTGTTGCGTCACCTTGATGCAAAGGATACTGCCAACAATGCTGTTGAAATTTTCTCTAAGTGCAATTTAGACCCCGATTCTCCAAGCTATATTAAGCGCAAGATCGGAGACAAGTACGAAGAGTGGGATGCTCAAGCTCCAGGTGGCGCACGCATGCGCACCTATGGCACTTACGACAACATGTCGGATTATATCCGTATTGAAATGAATACTTCTGTTGACAATAAAGCAACTCCAGCAAACCTTGTTCCATGGGGCTTTTACGGGCCGCCAAGATTTAAGGGCTTCGGCTTGGTAGATGGCTCTGTCACCGGCATTCGAGCAATGGACGCCTCGACCGCATATGCAGATGCTTTTGTGGAAGCTTCGGGAGCGATCCCGGATTACATGCATGGCCGATCCGCCAATGCAGCATATGTCAGCAATTACGCTGCAGCCACCGGCTATGATGTTCCAACTGCTGGCTCGCCAGAAGTTAACCTTCAAAGCGCAGGTACCTCTGCGGTATATAAATCCAATCACGCTTTCCGCTTCCCGGCGCCCAAATTGGTACATATTGCAGATGTAAACAGCGATGCGCACCACGGTCACTTTGGTGTCGACTGGTCGCAGATGAGCGACATTTACAAGGATAAGCCATCTTATAAGCTAGACCCAAGTTTGAAAGATGTGCTTCGTCGTTTGCCGGCTTATTACGCAGGTGGCATGGATGAACCATTTGCCAACAACATGGAGTACTCTTGGATCTTCACGCTGGATGATGTACAGCTTGAGTTTGCTGCAAACGCAAGTAGCAAGCAAGCCGTTCGCGCATACCATGTTTCGGGCTCAAGACAGGAGTCTAATACTGAGGCAGGTACCGCCCGCCCGCATATTCGGCCCGACTTTGGACTCCAAAGCTGGACAGCAGCTTCGGGTTCTCTGAAAGGAGCGCAGTCTCTTATCAAGTTTGGGTACAACAAGTTTACTACCGTGTTCCACGGCGGGTCTGACGGATTAGACATTCAAGAGATTGAGCCTTTCCGGAATACCTACTTAGACGATGCTAGCGGAGCGCGCACGGGCAACTATGCCTACAACACCGTTGAGCGCGCCCTTGAAACCGTTAGCGATCCTGAATATGTAGAGTACAATCTGCTGGCCATGCCAGGAATCACGGAGCAGAACCTTACCCTTAAGGCAATTCAGACCTGCGAAGCCCGAGCAGATGCGTTAGCAATTATCGATGTCGACGGCGGCTATGTTCCCTATACGGAGAGCACTGCAACCGAAAAAGCACGCAGAGGTTCGGTAACGACTATCGTGAGCAACCTTGAGGCTCGCGAACTTGATAGCAGTTACGGATGTGCATACTATCCTTGGGCTCAGGTGCGGGACACGCGTACCGGACAAAGAGTTTGGATGCCGCCTTCTGTAATTGGTCTTGGTACCATGGCTGGTTCGCAAGAAAAGTCTGAGATTTGGTTTGCACCCGCAGGCTTTAATCGCGGAGGTCTCACTAGTGTAGGCAACCAAGCCGGCGCAGCAGGCCTTAAGGTTCTTAATGTCAAAGAGCGTTTAAGCACCAAAGATCGCGACGATCTCTACGAGCAGAGCATCAACCCAATCGCTAAGTTCCCATCTGAAGGAATTGTAGTGTTTGGTCAGAAGACGCTGCAACTACAGCAGTCTGCTATGGACCGAATCAATGTCAGAAGATTACTTCTGTATGTTAAGAAAGAGATCTCGATTATCGCGGCCTCTACGATTTTTGAGCAGAATATCCAAGTTACCTGGGACTCGTTTAAGTCTAAGGCTGATGCATTCCTCGCGGATGTGCAGTCAAGATTTGGTTTAACCGACTTCTTAGTTAAGGCTATGGATGATGAAACTGCGAGTCCTTCCGGAGTCGGAACGGTGACGGACGATTTGGTTGATCGAAACATTATGTACGCTCAGATTTACTTGAAGCCTGCGCGCGCAATTGAATTCATCGCTATTGACTTCATTATCACAAGAAGCGGAGCGTCTTTTACAGACTAAAAACATAGTTGATTACTATATAACAATAGACTAGGAGAAACTTTTAATGTCAGCAACTTTTTGGAGAAACGCATCGCAAGAGCCCAAGCGTGCGTACAGATGGTATATCGGATTTGAAACCTTGGGCAGCGCTGGAGGTAGCGCTCTGCAATATGCATGCAAGCGAGTTGACCGACCTTCCATTTCGGTTTCGGAGACGGAGCATACTTACATTAATCATAAGTTTTATTATCCCGGTCGAGTTGAGTGGTCTGAAGTGTCTGTTTCTTTCGTTGATACTGTAGGTGCAGATGGTGCCGCAGATATTTTCTTAGAAATGCTCAAAGACGCAGGATATACGGTACCCACCGCTGCAGATGCGCAGTCCTCTAACCTTCACACGCTTGGAAAAGATAGTATGCACACTCAATTAGGAGATGTGTACCTTTATATGGTCAACGCAGAAGGAGTTCTGCACGAAAAATGGACTCTTCGTAATGCCTTCTTTAAGAGTGTCAGACTCTCTGGCTTGGATTACGGAAGCGACGAAATGTTAACTGTTGATACTTCGATTCGTTATGATTACGCCACTTATGAGCGTTCTGGTGAGGCAGCCGACGGCACCTCATCTACCTTAGCCGACACCAGCCTTTGGGCAGAAAGCGAAAGCGGCTAATATATCAATTTAATAATTAACAAGTTACGACAATATGATAGACTTGTTGTATAACCATCAAACTGAGGTATAAATGGCTAGAAAAAATAAGGAGCGCATGAAAGCTGCGACTCCAGAGGTGGCGGCTCAAGTTACTCCGCCGGAAACCAATACAGCGCAGGGCGGCGGCTTGTCCTTTGTTGTTCCTACGGAATTTGTAGAATTGCCCAGCAAGGGTGCATTTTATAGCGCTGATCATCCGCTTCACAATCAAGAGGTGATTGAAATTCGCCACATGACAGCGAAAGATGAGGATATTCTAACCTCAAGAGCGCTCTTAAAGAAAGGCTTGGCGATCGATCGCTTGTTGCAAAACATTATAGTTAATAAAAATATTGATGTTGATAGTCTCTTAGTTGGAGACAGAAATGCAGTGCTGGTAGAGACTCGGATTCACGCCTACGGGCCCGAGTATAACACCCGGGCAGGATGCCCAGCTTGCGGAGCAAACTCAGAAAATATATTTAATTTAACAGAAGTTGGGACTTCTTCGGGCGAGTGGGCAGACATGAATGTTGAGGGTCCGACAGCCAACAACACTTTTTTGATTACTTTGCCCAAAACTGGCCTGCAAGCAGAGGTTAGACTTTTAACCGGTGCAGACGAAAAGCAACTACTTAGAATTATAGAAAACCGCAGGAAAAATAAACTTTCTGAAACTCCTGTAACGATGCAGATGAAACAATTTGTGGTTTCTATCGACGGACACACCAACAGAACTGAACTGAATAGTTTTATTGATAATATGCCGACTTTGGATGCTCAATATTTGCGCGTTGCTTATAACGCCGTTGTGCCAAACATAGATATGACTCTACCGTATTCATGTGGGGAGTGCGGGACGGACTCTCGACTGGAGGTTCCGTTTACAGCGGAATTTTTTTGGCCTAACCGATGAATACATGGCCGGAGTATATGAAGAGTTCTTTCTACTCAAATATCACGGCGGCTGGAGCCTATTTGAATCGTATAATTTGCCAATAGCGCTTCGAAGATGGTTTGTGGAAAGGCTAGCCAAACAATTTGAACAAGAGAATGAACAAATTAAAGAGGCACAAGCGAAATCTAAATCTGGCGGAAGATAAGGTCAATTATCGAGTGGACGAAAGCTGGGAGAGGAAACTTTTCCAGCTTTTCTTATGCGCATAACTAATTATTTTTGGAGAACAATCGATGAGCAAAGCAGAACTAAACGAAGACAAATTAAATAAGGTCGTTATTGACCTCGACGCTGCCAACAACGGTACGCTTGAGGAAGGGGGATTCTTAAGAATGTTTGGCTGGGCTGTGGAGAAGATCTTAGGCCATATGTTCGGCGGTTCAGGGGCGATTCCAGTTCAAGTACGCGGAAACCCATCGCAAGTTAATGCATTTGCGAATACTCTGGCTAACGAAAAGAGGTATATGGACTCTTGGCGCCAATTTGGCTTAGACGATCCCAGGACATATAGAAACAAAGCCAACTTAGATAGTGCCGTGGGTAAATTTGAGAGACTGACCGGTCTAGATTGGCCTTTCGAATAGGATATAGGAGAACTAATAGGTGGCTGAGAAGGGACCGACAAAAGGTGAATTAAGAACTCTAGAAGAGTTTAATGAAGCTCTTAAGATAATGGAGACGAATGCTAAATCGGCAGCCGTCGCCAATTCACAGATGGCCTCCGCAACAAAGGGGACGGCCCAGGCAGTAGAGTATCAAAACCGCGCGATGAAAGCCTTAATCAAGGGGCAGCAAGATCAGATAACCCTGATAACGAAAGCAATGCAGGCTAACCAAGGCAATCAAGCAGCGCTGGATTCGCTCTCGCAGGAATTAGTTAATGCTACTAAAAAGCTAGAAGAGTACAACGACAAGCTTGAAGCGCAGAGCACGGTCAACAAGGCTGCAGCAGATGGACTAAGAGATCTTAAGGGAATGCTTGGAATCAATGCTGACGCCACTTCGAACTTTGTTTTTCAAATGGCGGCGTTAACCAACAAGTTGGCTACCTCTGAGAAGAAATTTCTCACGATGAAAAATGCCATGAGTGCTGCATCTGCCGCGATGAATACAATGTCCAACTATATGGAGCAGGCTTTCTTGGTAATCTTGAAGAAGGGCTGGGACATAGTTGTTGGCATCAACGAAGCTCAGGCTAAATTTGCACAGACGATTGCACTAACCGGAAACGAATTAGACAGCTATAGATCTCAAATTTCTGCTGTCACCTATGAGAATTTGAGAGCAGGTACTTCGGCAGATCAGGTGGGCGAGGCGTACTCCTCGCTCTACACTACGGTAACTCAGTTTAGCAGAATGAGCGCTCAACAACAGCAGGCTATGGGTGAAACTGTATCGTTATTAATGCAAACCGGCACTTCAGCGCAGGACGCAGCACAAAGCATGCAGATGCTTAACAAAGTCATGAACCAGACCGGAGCACAGCTATCAGAATCTGTACGACAACTGCAGGCTTTTGCCCAAGCACTTAGAGTTCCTCCCGCGATCGTACAGAGGGATTTTGCAGAGATGAGCATGGATCTAGCAGTTTATGGAGATAAGATGATTAGTGTCTTCCAGGGCTTGCAAGTCCAAGCGAAGAACACCGGCTTATCCATGAACCAATTAATGCAGATCACGGGACAATTTGATACTTTCTCTGGCGCCGCTGAAGCAGCTGGCCGATTAAACGCTGTTCTTGGTCGCGACTTATTCAACTCGTTAGATATGTTGTTGACTGTAGATCCAACTGAGAGGTTTAGAAAACTAAGAGAAGGAATCCTACAAGCCGCCGGCGCATTTGAAGAAATGGAGTACTATGAAAAGCGAGCAATTGCTTCAGCAGCAGGCCTCCAAGGGGTTGGGGAGTTGGCGTTGCTGATGTCTGGTCGACTGGAGCAAGGCTCGCAAGCTATGGGCGAACAAGCAATGACGGCCGAACAGCTTGCCGATCAGCAGATGACGCTGATGAGCCTGCAGCAAAAATGGAGTGCGACCCTTGCTCGCCTCGCACCGCAATTAGAATCTTTAATGGGAATGTTAATCAGGTTAGTCGACTGGGTTGCAGATAACGCTGAAAAGTGGCGCTCTTGGGCACCGATTATTGCCGGAGTCTGGGTTGCGATGAAGGTCGGAGCAGCTATTATTCCGATGATACAGACCGGCTTGATGGCATACACGGCAGCAACCACCGCAGCAACCACCGCAACCACGGGGCTTAGCTTAGCGCTGACTGTAGGTACCGGTGGAGCAATAGCGCTGGTGGCCGGCCTGGGGATGCTTGCAGCATCCCTGTTCAAGCCCCAACATTCTCCAGACTTACTTACAGGTCTAGGCGCAATGCCCTCTAGAATGAACCGTAACGCCTCTGCAGCCCGTCAGATGGCCAGCGGCATGGAAGCCCTTGGAAGAGCAGCTGCGCCCGTTGGAGGCGCCGTTGCGGGCAGTCTAGGAGCACTGCAACAATTTGGCAATATTGACACACGCAACATGAATCTTGTCGCCGACGCAATTCGCAATATTGCAAGAGCCTTGAATCAAGTGGATGTTGGCAAGTCGCTCGAATTCCGTTCTTCTATAAACACTTTTGCCAGCCAGCAAGTTTCGCAAGTTGTTAATGCGGCTGTAAAACTAACCAGAGACGATGTGCAAATGGTTTCGGATCTTGTCGAGCAGGCGAACAAGTTGGCTGTTGCTAGCACTGTATCAAATGGTGATGAGTTAAGCTCTCTTGTCCGAGCCGTCGCCCAGATTGCTCAATCTTCTCGCGCAGTCGCTTCGTCAGTTGCAGCCGGCGGAGGAGGTCCAGAAAATGTGGAAGTTACGCTTAAGATGGCAGGCTCTACTCTGGCCAGGCAAGTTGTTCCGATTGTCAACTCAGAGATGAGACGACAAGTGAAGAACGCTGCTGGTTAAATCGAATTAATTTTGCTGTTATCTATTTAATATACTATGGCGATACATCTAGTCCCAAAATTTTTAAACATTTCATGCACCTTGGTGGTGGTACACGACCATTTGTTGGGCTGGGATCGGACCACTGGGGAGTGGCTTAACGGTTCGGAGGATATGAAACATTTTCCTTACGGACTTGATATATCTACATCTCCAAATATTAACAGCTCAATGAGAGATTCCAATAGCGGCGATGTAACGGCCGCCGGAACGGATTATAATACCACCGATCACGGCGACACATATGGCGGCATGAACAAGAGTCGTAA
>Ga0163180_10001736_pt1 | contig 12327 bp, 6 predicted proteins | sample AtlANTMetagenome_2_FD_109647 | JGI IMG/M metagenome (GOLD analysis project Ga0163180, IMG submission 109647) | Marine eukaryotic phytoplankton communities from the Atlantic Ocean - Atlantic ANT 4 Metagenome | ecosystem: Environmental > Aquatic > Marine > Oceanic | place: North Atlantic Ocean...
AGAGAACAACTCGGATTGTTCGAAACTCGAGCGACGCTCAGCGAAGAAGAGAGAAAAATGATGGAACCGCTGATCCAGACGGTGCTGGGAGACATCGAAGAGATGAGAGGGAAGGCGAGAAGAGAAGGAGAAAAAGAAGAATCGAAGGAGAAAAATGCAGGCGGTTTTACTGCTGCTGCTCTTCCGCAAACAAAAACGACGACAAAAACGACTCCGGTACCGAAAGCAGAAGAAGCGAGGAGTAATACGTTAGTTGAAGTTGATAAAAACATAGTTTTGACGAGTGTGATCTCACCGACGACAAAACCGGCGACAGGCGGTGCGCCACCGGCGGCGAGAAGGAGCGCGAGAGGGGAAAAACAAGAAGACAACAACAACAATAACAACAACAACAACGAGAATAGGAACAAAACGACGACGAATGTGTTAGAAACGAAAGCGGCGTGGGGGATACCCGCGGGCGACGAAGAAGAGGAAAACAAAGAAGAAGAAGAAGAGTTTTTTCGCGCGGTAGATGTGGCGAAACAGCAGAAACACCAAGAAGAACAAAAGAAATCCTACGGAGACTTGAAGAAAGAAAAGGAAGCGCGAGAACAGAAAGAGAAGGAAGAGGAAAGGAATAATATGCAATGTAAAAAAACTCTGACGAAAATGGAACAATTGCAAGCAGATGCGAAGAGACAACGCGAGGCACAGCCATCGATTCCGATTCAACGCGTGGTGAACTACGGTAAACCATCGCCATCGATACACGAAGAGAAACGTCGCTTGGTGACGTCGAGAACGATCGATCCGAGAGAAGAAGAAGAAAAGAGAAGCCGTCGACAATCGCCGAGGAAGAAACACGGAGGTAAGATACGCGGTCGTACGTCCGGAGCGTTGCGGTACCGCGTCGATGATGAGGACGACAACGGCATGATGTATAACGGCAATAATACTAGAAAAAGAGGGAAGAATAAAAAGGTATCGGTGGATGCGTTGAATAACGACGATGACGATGACAATGATGACATGATTTACGACAACGAACACCACCGCGGCAACGTGACGCCTAGAGCGAAACCAAAAACCGCACGGTTCATAACAGCGGGCGATAAGTTGGATTTCGAGCGAGCACAAAAGGGACTCTCTCCACTCGTGCAGCCATTTCGAGAGGAGAGAGCAAAAGAGGTGCTGAAAGCAGGCGGTGGCGGTAGAAGTTCAGTTCCGGGTGCACCAGGCGGTTTCATCGGTCCATTCGGTCATCTGAACGGTGGAAACGACAACAACAACAACAGTGGTCAACAAAAGAACAAAGACGATCGGAACGGTGATTCCAGCCCGGCGTTTTCCGAGCTCGCGTTGAAACGATTACAACCGACCGGTAAAGAAATCATTCCGGATGAAATTCTAAAACTTGAACGCGATATCGTCGAACGCGTAATTGGTGAAGTTCTCGATAAACCAGGCACGGTATCTTGGGACAGCATCGTTGGTCTCGAACACGCGAAGAATGCCGTGCAAGAACTCGCGGTTTGGCCGATGACGAATCCAGAACTCTTCACCGGCGCTCGTGCGGTGCCTAAAGGTTTGCTCTTGTTTGGTCCTCCGGGTACCGGGAAAACTATGATTGGTAAAGCCGTCGCCTCGCAGTGTAAAGCAACGTTCTTTTCAATCTCAGCATCTTCTTTAACTTCGAAATGGATTGGCGACGGTGAAAAAATGGTGCGCGCGTTGTTTGCAGTCGCGAGACACTGCGCCCCTTCGGTGATATTCGTCGACGAAATTGACTCTTTACTCTCGGCGCGAAAATCAGAAGGCGAACACGAGTCGTCGAGACGAATGAAAACGGAATTTCTTGTTCAGATGGATGGATTAGGAGGCGAAGATCCAACGAAACCGATGCTACTCATTGGAGCTACGAATAGACCGCAAGAGCTGGACGACGGGGCGCGACGACGTCTGGCGAAACAGCTCTACATTCCGTTGCCATGTGCGGCAGCGAGACGAGATATGATTTTAAAAACGTTAAATCCGGATGGCGAAGGGAAGGTGAAGCACGCGTTGTCTGAGAAAGATTTAGACGTAATCTGTGAGAAAACTGATGGATATTCCGGCTCTGATTTGAAGAACTTGGTGCAAGAAGCTGCTCGAGCGCCTCTGCGCGAGCTGTTTGCAAAGAAGAAAAGTAAAAGTAGCGGCGAGAAAGGAGACGGCGGTGTCGATATTGTTGACTTGACGAAATCGGGCGAAGATGAAACGCAAGAATTGCGCGAAATTCGCATCGATGATATTCGTAAAGCGGCGAAACAAGTGCGAGCGTCCGTGACTCGAGATGACATCGAGTTTCACGAAGATTGGAACAAAAAGCATGGCGCTTTGACCGCGAACGAAGTTGAAGACGACGGCGAATGGTAAAGATCATCAAAAGGAGAGAAAATAAATACATATTATTAGACGACTACGCTGCTAATAGACAGTTTTCATACAAATACATACAAATACATGCAAACATATATGTATACGGTATGCCTGTTTTGCGTTGCTACATATCTGTCTATATCTATATCTAATCGTAGACCTTGATAAAATCCAAGACTTTTTGTACGAGCTTTAAGCTGTCTAAATCTAAAGGATCGTTGAAGTAACTCGGCACCTCGCTATCACTATCGGCAAATTTGAAAGCCGAGTAAAAGTCTTTCGCTCTCGCCGTCTTTGGGACTGGAAAATGCGATGCCACCACCTTGTTTGCGCCTATAAATCTTCGTTGGCATTTTTTCTTCCATTCGCGAATTTCTTTTCTAAAGAATTGAAAGACAATCACGTATACAATCGGCGAGACAACAAACCTATTCTTCATCGCGTTGAAACTCGTCGCTGGATTGATGATATTCTTGGCATCCGGCGCGATGAAAAGAGAAAACAAAGTCATGCGTCTCCATCCGTTGATCTCGTCACTGACGTCGTTCTCTCTCTCGACATCTCTCCCACCTTTAAAATTCAATCCTCTCAAAAGTTTAATAGTAAACGACTCCTCGCTTCCTAAATCTCTCAACTCTTCTTTCGGTATAATATCTGGCGGATTCTCCCCGTCCACGTACACCGCCGCATCGGTCACGAGCAAAGTTTTTGATTTCTTGTGGAAAAAGGTCCCTTCGCAGTATCGGTATTGGGACCAAAACAAGTTAAACGTCCCCAACAGTTCGTATTCAATTTCGTTCAACCATTCGGAGGGTGGATTCGAGCTGTCCAACAGTTCTTTCGCGTTCGAAATCCCCAACAACGGGTTCGGCAATTGCACTGGGAACGAAAACTGTCCCGGAACGACGAAAACTTTCGCGTTTTTATGTGCGCGCGCAAAAGCAGGCACAAAAATTTTATGTTCGTACATGGTCGTCCCGAGCACGATAGATGAGACCGAATAGTTCTCCCCGAAAGTCTTTTTCATTAACGCTATACACTCCTCGGTTGGCGCAATCGGGTCCTTCACCCATAGCGTTCCATCCTTTAGTTTAATCACGGTCATTCGAACGTTCGTCGAGACGCCTAAACCGAATCCGATGCCTTGTTGTTGTTGAAAGGCAAACACATCTTCGCAAATTTTTTCGACTTTCGTTTCTCGATAGAGCAAAGGGACCAAAGGGAACGGGAACCCAAAAAAGTTCAAGAAGAATCTGCCGTCGTCAGACGTCGCGCTCGAATTCCTTTCCGTGGACATTGCCGCCGTGGTCGTGGTGGTGGTGGTGGTGGTGGTCGTCGTCGTCAAGCCATCTCTTCTCGACGCACCATGGAGACGACGTCTCCCACTCATCCTCGATGCGCTGTTCCTGTTCAAAACGCGCGCGTTACACGTCGCCGACGACGCCGCGCTCGCACATCCACTCCCCATGACGCCGAAGAACGAACACAACGGAGGACCCTCTTCTTTTTTCTTGTTTTGAGCTTACCCGTGAGCGGATAGATATACTTTTGGTGGACTTTTTTATAGTGATGAGATACATAAAATTTTGAGAAAGAAAAAAAACGCATCCAAAATCTCCCCCCGCAAAAAAAAAGCAGGAAAAAAAAACAGCAGAGCGCAGAGTATTTAAAACAAAGGCGTCAGAGTTTTTCGTCGTTGTTTTGTGTGTGTTTGGAGGACCAACAACATCATCCAAACCAACCGAACGAAAAGAAGAAAAGCTTTTTCGAAAACGCCCTTTTTCGAACGACGCGCGAGATAAAGCACGGGATGCAGTCGATCGCGCGACCGTGCGGCGTTCGCGTCGCGTCTTCGCGCGCCACGTCCTCGCATTCTCCCTCGCGACGAAATGCCGTTATGCCGAGAATGGATAAATGTACGCCTAAAGCGTCCGCGCTCTCCGCGCCCTCCGCGAGAGAGTCTCGCGCCATTCGAGGGTCCGAGAGTTTCAAGAGGGATATTTTGAAGAGAGAGAAAGCGTCGAGACGATCTTTGAAGACCAAAGCGACCGGGGCGAGGTACGATTTCGGAAGCGCACTTTTTGGTTTTTGTCGGCGATGAGGCCATTTATTCCGTTTGCCCTCGTTTGTGTCTCTTCTAACGAGAATTTCGGAAAGGAGACTGACGATGGATGCGTTCGCCGTGCGCGCAAAGCGACCGTGCGCGCGAACTGCGATTCGCGTCTTCTCCACACCCCGCGCATATCGCGAGTTTCACTGACGACATCTTCTTATTTTACGCGCGCGAACTATAAAACAGGGCATCTGCGTTATCTGAGTTCAAAGAAAAGTTTCCGGCAGCGGAAACCGCCTTTTACTTTGCCGCGTGGTACTTTCTCAACGTCCAGTTCAACATCATCAATAAGACCATCTACAACTACTTTCCGTTCCCGTGGTTCGTGTCTTGCGTGCACTTGGGCGTTGGTTTGCTCATCATGACGTTCTTCTGGACGACGAAACTAGTCAAGTTTGAAAAGCCTTCGCAGGAGTTTTTGAAGGCGTTGACGTTGCCGGCGTTTTTGCACGCGTTTGGACACTGCTTGTCGAACGTGTCGTTTGCCACCGTCGCGGTTTCGTTCACGCACACCGTGAAAACGTTAGAACCGGTATTTTCAGCGGTCGGCGTTTATTTAGTCTCTGGTACGGTCTACCCGTTGCCGGTGTACCTTGCTTTGATTCCAGTCATTGGCGGCGTCGCACTCGCCTCGGCGACAGAATTGTCCTTCACGTGGTTGGGTTTTCTCACCGCGATGTCATCGAACGTTGCGTTCGCGGCGAGAGCGATCTTTAGTAAGAAGCTTATGTCTGAAATGACTCCGCTCAACTTGTATAATTACGTGACGATTGTCTCGTTGCTCTTCTGCATTCCGTTCGCGTTGTTCTTTGAAGGCTCCACCGTGGCGGCCGGCATCTCGAGCGCCATTGCCCTTAAAGGGCAAAAAGATTTCGTCATGGCTTTGTTGTCGGTCGGTTTCTACTATCACATGTACAACCAAGTCGCATACCAAGCGTTGGGCAAGGTTGAACCAGTCACGCACGCCGTCGGTAACGTTGGTAAGAGAATCTTTGTGATTGGGTTTTCCATCTTGGCGTTTGGAAACAAGATTTCCACTCAAACGGCAGTTGGCTCTGCGATTGCCATTGCTGGCGCGTCGGCATACGGCATCATCAAGGCTAAATATGCTGAAAAGAAGGCGGCGTAAAGTACTGCCGCTATCAAATTATTATTATTATTATTGATATGAAATGATATGTGTCTTTTTATATGCATATGTGCGATAAAAGAGAAAGGTAAAAATGTGTTGTTTTAATATTATCATCTGCTATACAAGACTATACAGAAAAGACTATAATGGATACTCGCGCGTATATATATATATATATATATATTGCGGCAAAGACAACTTTCAGACAAAGTTGAAGACAATTTGAACTACGGATTTTATATACGCGCATCTATCATCATGGTTTCTTTTAGTTCTGAGATACGTATGTCGCCGAATCCCCGAGTTCGCTCCGTCGCTTCGCGTTCAACTCTATGATATCATCTCTCTTAAACCCACTACTCGGGTATTCCTTTTGCCCTTCTTCTATCAACTCATACAACGCTCTCAAACACCATTGTCTGTTGTGTTCTCTATCCAAGTACCTTCTACACACGATTCGAATTTCGTTCGTCTTCTTCAAAAACCGCTTCCCGCAAATAGCTTTGATGTACTCCATAGCCTCCTCGGACAGCCCTGTCTCCTCTTTCAAAGAATCCACGTTCACTTTCAAACTGACCTTCTTATTTAAACCATGATCTTGCGTCCCTCCAGCCTCTAAAACCAAATTCGTCTCCCACTCCAATATCCTCTCCGAACCGTTCTTCTTCTCTTCCTCTATTTCCGCCATCTCTTGCGCCCACCGTTCCTTGTACTCCTCCGAACTCGTAATCTTCTCGATCCTCTCTAACAGCTCGTTCAAAACTTTATCCCGGTTTTCCTCTAAACCAATGTGTTCTCTCGTGTCGTACAAGTTCGTTCCGTGTAACTCGTGCGACTCGTACGAATCGATTTCAGTCAACATCCCGGCGTACGAACCTTTTTCTTTCCTCGTCAGGCGTTTGTTCTTCCTCGGCGCATCCGTCGCTCCCACTTTCATTCCTTCGCCGTCCCCTTCTCCGTTCGAAGCGTTGCTGCCGTCCGCGTTCTCCGCGTCTGCACCACCACGCCCCCCGCCTTCCTCGGCATCCTTCTCGCTAGTAGCGCTTCGTAAACGCGCGCTCGACGTCGTAAACGGTCGATCGAATGCCGATGCGTTTTTTCCTCGAAGCACTGAGGAGGGAGCAAAAAAGGATGGTACCACCACGCGCGCGTGGAAAGACGACGACGTCGCGAATCGAGGAACGCCAAAGGTACCACCACGCGACGATGGCGACGATGACGGCGACGCGGTCGTTGCCGATGTCAGCCTCGCGCGAAGCTGTGAAAAGCGCGACACGACGCGAGACATTTCTTTTCGTTGTCGTTCTTCGTTTTTTTTATGCGGCGAATTTTTGGAACGAAGAAACATATTATTTTTATTGAACTCTTTGAGCAGTTGTAAAAAGCTAAAAAAATCTAAGTACTACTACCTAGCGAGTACACATCTCTACATCTACATCATTCTCCTGTTGCTGTTATTGGTGAGATTCATCAATCCTCCATTTCTGTCGATGTCAGCATCTCCTCCTCTGTTCCCACATACCCCGTCAATAATCACTCGTTTCAAGGCCAAACTTCTTCCGGTGATGCGTTTGCGCGCGGCTTCGTCCTCCACGCCTCGTAAGATCTCTCGAGAGGTGAAGGTTCTCACAAAATCACGAGCAAGATCGTTGTATTCTTTCTTCTCTCGAAGTTTTGCGAAAAGGATGTCAATTTTAGCGGTTCGTTGGCGGTCTTCGAGTATCGCTCGACAGAATAAGCGATTGAAGAGGTTGATCCGACTGTTCATGTTTTCAAATTCGCTCATCTCCAAGATTCGCAAGGCGTTCGTGCTGAGCGCGTTGGAGGCAACGATGTGTGCGAAGAACTTGGCGAGGTTGGCCACGCGACGTACGGATGAAGTTTCTTCGTTTTCACCAGATTTGATTTCTTTCAGTTGGTCTTGAATGCACAAACGTAACGTTAATCGGTGTCGCTTTTGTCGTTCGACGAGTTTGGAGGTCAAGACGGCGTAGAACGGGTTGAACGCTTTTTCTTGCAAACAACATTCGAGGATGACGCGGACAATTTCACGATCACCTTGGCCACTGAGTGGAAGTTTGAGTAATCTTTCGAGACAATCCGCGTAATCTTCCGAGGACATAACGACGCAAAATATTGCGCGTCTGGTTTCGGTATTCATACGCATCTTTTTCGCCAATAGCAAAAGTTGCGCTTCGTTATCGTTGTCGTCGTTGTTTGCATTGCTACTCCTTTCGGCGTTACGTTTCTTGAACCACTCTTCCGTTCCAGCGGCTTCGGGTAACCACCAGTTACCTGTTTTTTCTAAAGCGTCGTCGGTAAGTATGTCGTACGTGAGCGATCGCAAGGCAACGATGACTTCGCCAACGCGATTGGCCGTTTTGATCCACCTCGATAACGCTATTGGTATGCCATATTGGTCTTTACCCGAAGCGTCGCTTTCAGATTTTGAAATCTTGTTGTTCTTCAAGTCTAGAACGAGCTCTAACGTTAAACGTGCGCGTTTCGATAATCCACCACCACCTTCGGCTGCTCCGTTTTTACTTTTCAACGCTCGAGCCGTTTCGCTCAACACGTCGATGTATGATTTCATACCCACCGGGTCTTCACCGCGAAGTTTCCCTCCAGATATTTTCAAAATTGTAAGCGTCAATCCAGAATCCATTTCTGAGAGCGTCTTCGCCAAAGAAACCAAGCACCCATAGACGACTGAACTTGGGAACAGACCGATGTTGTACAGCTTCGCTAAACACAAGGCTAAATTCGACGCCGGTCTAGAAGACTCTTCGTTCTGTCGTTCGCGCTCAAATCGTTCGCACAAATTTGCTGCGAATCGAGCGGCAAACTCTGGTCCAACCTCACCGCTACATCCCGCGACTAAGCACGCAATCGCCGCGCAATAATTCTCCGAGGCTTTTGGTCCTTCTGCGAGCGCTTTATGCACGAGTTCTTCGCTGACGCAATCGCCAACGGTTTTCCGCGGGTGCTCTCTCGCGACGGCGGATATTTCAGCCACGATATTCGGGACGTTCGCTTCACCGAGACGATTTAGCAAACCACGTATGATTCTTCTTTGCGTTTCGAAGGAAGGGGCGTCGATGTCTCTGGTGTTATTGCTTTTATTTTTGTTATTGTTTTTCGCGGCTGTACTTTCTACCACTTTCATCGCGGCGCGCTGAGCCGGGGGGACATACTTCGTCGCTGACGGTTTAAAGTTCGCATGCGCGGCTTCTATCGCATCTTTTGCCTCGTCGTTCTCTTCTTCGTCTTCCTCCTCCTCGGACGACACCATCTCTAGTTCCTCTTCTTCGTCTTCCTCCGATGACGAAGAGTACTCTTCCTTCTCCTCGCTCATATCGTCCGAATCTTCTTCCTCCGCCTCGTCGCTTCCACGATCACCACCTAGCAGCTCCAACCCCGGTAGCCCTTCCATAAACAAATCTAAACCGTCATCTATCTTCTTCTTTCCCATCTTCTTCTCCAACTGTTTCGCGTTGAATTCGTCTTCTTTATACGCGTCGAGTAAGCTTTGTCGCATGGCGATGTTCGTCTTCTTTTCTTTCGTCTTCTTTCCCTTCTCGTGGGCCTCGTCTGTGTTTTTCTGCCTCTTCTTCCCCTTCGTCGCCTTCGTCGCGGCATTTTCTCCGTCATCGTTCGCGACATTTTTCGTCTTGGTCTTGGTCTTGGTCTCGGCAGTCTTGCGCGTCTCGTTCCAAGAAGGTGTCACCAAATTAAGTTCCTTCTTCCTCGCCTGCATCTCGAACCGTCTCTTCTTGTTCATCTTCTTCTCGTGTTTTATCTCTCGTCTCTTTTGTTTTCTGGACATCCCGGGGGTCGCGGTGGAGGAGGCTTTTCCGCCCCTATTGCCCCGCCCGAACGCGCCCTCGTCCTCGTCGTCGTCCTCGTTCTCGTCGCCGTCGCCGCCGGCGCTTCGTCGTCGACCAAAATGGAAATCTGCATTCTCGAAGCCAGACGCGACGTCGTCGCGCTCTTCTCGGACGGCTAACTGCTCTCGAACGTACCTCGGGAGCTGCGGCCCTTTGGCGTCCCTGCTTTTGCCCTTCTTCCGGCGCGGCATGTTCGGCACGCCGCGAGCGCGTATCGACGAGAAAATTCGGGAAAAAATATGCGGCGTCAATTTTCGTGTGTTCATAGAAAAATTTTAAGTAAAATGAGTGGTGCATTAAAAACGGCAGACGCGCGCGGGGTCGCGCATCACCCGCGCCTCTCTGTCTCTCTGTCTCTCTTTCTTTCTCTTTTTCTCTCTCTGTGCGTCCCTGTTTCTCCGCGTACTCTCTGTTTATATATATATATATATATATATATGTATTTATCTCTCTCTCTCTCTATGTTTCTTTATATACACGTGCGCTTGCATTCCAGCACGGTGGCGGCGTCGCCGCCGTCATCAACATTTCTCCCTTTTTACGAAACGACCGTGGTCGTCGTCGTGGTTTTGGTTTTGGTTTTGGTAGACTCGCTGCTCGAACGTTGGGGCTGAGTTTTGTTGGCTGGCGTTTTGATATTCACATTTTGCGGTTTCGGAAGTGAGACCGGTACCGGTGTTCGATGGTGTTGTTGTTCTCGACAATCTGACGTTGACGCTCTGGCGCTGTTGCGTTCTCGAGATTCGCATCTCGTTCTTTCTCGCTCGTCGTAAAATTCGAAATCTTTCACGAGACTGTTGTCACTTGGATACGCCAACATCAATTCGATGCACTGACGCAAGACGGTCGGAGTGACGTATTGCGCGTCTCGACTATGCGTTACTCTTTTCGTTTCTCCTTTGTCTATTTTTCGATCGTCGACAATGCGCAAGTGTCTGCCAAACACGTGGAACGGGACGTCTTTTGCGACGAGCCATTCGACATCAAACGAACCGTTGAATTTACCTTCCCGTTGCCAAAAGGTTTCGTTCTTATTGAAATCGACGTCGGAAGTCATCTCCGCGACGCCAGAGAAGTAGCCGCTCGCGTTTACGGAGAAGAGAAGGAATATTCTTTGCGGTATCTTCTTCTCACTCTTCGCTGCAGTTTTGAGCGTCGGCGATAACACTGTTTCGTTCTTATCGTTAATGGCGATAGATCTGTTCTCGTTCAAGGCATCGTTAACATCGTCGCTTCCTTTGCTACAACTATTAATTGATGACAAGCCTCCTCCTCGCGCTCTTCTCGCGTGCGAGAAGGTGCCGCCGTTTCGGCTGAGGTGAATTTGTTGTTGTTGTTGAAATGCTTCGGATAATTTCGTGTTCCCTCTCGGCGTTGAACTCCACTTACCGTATTTGATCGATTTATGAATATCATCTTCGCTGAAGGACTTGCAAACGAATCCTTTGCACGCCGACCAGTCGATGCCAGCGAAGATTTCGTGCGGATTTGGATTTATGAGCTTCTCGTGTAAGCTCTTATATGGACTCCCGAGAGATAATATTCTTTCCGGGTTACGAAATCGCGGACCGCGTACAGACTCGCCGAGCGACAAGAAGCTGTTTCCCCGACCGTAGTTAATCATCGGTTTTCTTTTTGTAGTCTCTTGATAGTTTGTTTGATGGTGTTGTTTCTTGTTGGTGTTCGTGCCGTTTCCGTTTTGCGTCCTCAATTTTCCAGCCCTGGCGGCGTCTCGTTGTGACATCGGAGGTAACGCAATGCTTGAAAACGTTGCAGCGGTTGCTTCTCCGACGAATGAGGTGAAGTGTTGCTCCGCGGACGCAATATCGCGCATTATACTATTTCCGCTGAATTCTGACGGTGTTGGCGAATAGTATTGTTTTTCAAGTTGCTCTTCTTCCGCTTCTTCATACGGTTGTTGTTGTTGTTGTTGTTGTTGTTGTTGTTGTTGTTGTTGATAGTAAGAATGCTGATGCGGCACTTCCGACGACGGCGTCATCATCATTGGAACGTATTGTTGCAACGGTTCGCCCTCTCCTGTCGTCGGCGACGCCATCCCGCCGTGTTGATGTTGGTGTTCGTATCCCCACGGCACCGGCGGAGGCACAAACGCCGGCGTGAATATAGCCGTTCCATCTGGCAACGGCGTGTAATACCCGTACCCAAACGACCCGTACGCGTAGTGTGTATCTCCGAGCATTTTTGCCGCGAGAAGGTTCACTTCATCTTCGTCGTTGTTTTCTCCGCACGCGGCGGTCGTATCTTCTTCTTCTTCTTCTTCTTCTCCTCCTCCTCTTTCTCCTTCGTCCTCGTCTTTCACGCGCGTTTCTTTCTTCATCTTCTCCGCGAGCGCGGCGACACCGGCGGTTCTCTCATCTCCTTCCTCCTCGTCGTCTTCTTCGTCTCCTTCTCTCGTCGTCGTCGTCGTCGACATCCTCGTCGTCGCCGCCGTCGCGTCGGAGGAACCCACTGAAAAACGCTTATTTTTTTTGTCCTCTTCTCCGTTCTTTTCTTCTTCTTCTTCTCCGGGGAGGTGGTGGTGGTGTATTCCTCGTTTCGCTTTCTCCGCGTACGTCGCTTTTGTCGTCGTCGTCGTCGACATGAGTAGTATTCTTCGGTTTGGGAGTGCGAGGCGCTTTGTCCTTAGTAGTATGGTATCCTTTGCGATGGAGCGCGAGTGTAAAAGCAAAAGAACGACGCGTTTCGATCGCCTTTTGTTTTTGCGTCTCGTGTATTTTCTTCCTTCCTCGTTTTTAAAAAAGAAGCAAAAAGACTTTTTCTCGAGACCACCAAAA
>Ga0163180_10001737_pt1 | contig 12325 bp, 10 predicted proteins | sample AtlANTMetagenome_2_FD_109647 | JGI IMG/M metagenome (GOLD analysis project Ga0163180, IMG submission 109647) | Marine eukaryotic phytoplankton communities from the Atlantic Ocean - Atlantic ANT 4 Metagenome | ecosystem: Environmental > Aquatic > Marine > Oceanic | place: North Atlantic Ocean...
CGCTGTGTGTCGCTACCGCGTGAGGTGGGTTTGTGGCGGCGCCGAGCGCGCGTCCCTCCCGAAGCCCTGGCCACGCGCTCCGAGCCCACTGCATCGCGCGGTCCCACTCGCTCTGGCGTTCGTCGCGTGTTGGCGCCTCGGTCCCCGTGTGCCCTTCGCTCAGCGGGAGGACGGGGTCGTCATCTTCGTCCGGCAGCACGAGTCGCTCGCTCAGCGGGAGGACGTGGTCGTCATCTTCGTCCGGCAGCACGAGTCGTTCGTTCAGCTGGAGCACCCCCGCGTCGAGCGCGTCGCTCCCCGCGATCGAGAGGTGGTTCGCAGCGATCGGGTCGTTGGGGAAGCGAGCGAGGGCCCGGAGCAGGACGCTCTCGAGCTCCTCGACGTTCCCCGGCCAGGAGTACAGCGCGAGCGCCTCCGCGGCCTCTGGCGAAAGCACGCGTGGGCGTTGGCCGCGGGCCTCGCACCAGTTGGCGATCGTCGCTTCTGAGAACGGCAGGATGGCGTCGGAGCGTGTCCGCAACGGCGGGAGCGAGATGGCGAGCCCTGCGAGCGTCCGCGTGAGCCAGTGGTCGGGGCGCCCCTGCGATTCCGGTGGCAGCGCGGCAACCCAGCGTGTTCGGGTCCCGGGGAGCATGCTCGGTGTCGGGCCATAACGGATCCGCTCCGTTAGGCGGCCCCGCAGGGCCTTGTTCAGGGCCTCGGGGCGCTCGAGGAACAGCGTGGCCGTGCTCGCTGCTGCGGCCGGCTGCAACGCCGCGAGGAGCTCGTCCTCCGTTTGAAGATGAGCGCAGTCGATCGACACGAACGGGACCCCACCCCCGGCGCGGTCCCCGCCAAAAGCGTGGACATAGCGCGCGAACAGCTCGCGCCCGCTTCCCGGCTCGCCTCGGACGAGCAAGGGTACGGTGGCCAGGCTCGGGTTCAGGGCTTGGAGCAGTCCAAGCTCATCGATCTCGATGAGGTCCTTGAACCAGCGGATGAATCGCTCGCTCAGGTGTTGCCGGTACGCTTGTAGGGAGAGCGTGTCGAGCGGGTCGTTCGCCGCCCGCGCGCGATGGATCTGCTCGCGGAGCGTCTCGTTGGTGTAGGGGGCCGTGATGATCCCCGCGTTGACGGTGTCGAACCGTCGTTCGAGGGCGGACGCGTCGTGATCTCGCGAGACGAGGACCCAGCTGCAGCGGGCGAGCCGATCGCTGTTGCGGCTGACGAAGTCGCACTCGACCTCGAGGGTTCCATCCAGTCCCAAGACGATCACCGCCGGCGGCTCGGCGTCCTGCAGGTCCGGGTCGGTTGGCGATGTCACCGTCGCTCCGGGAGTGATCCCGGCGGCGCGCGCGAGCGCCCTGCGCTGGGCGGCGTCGCGGTGCAGGATCCAGAGCGTGGTATCGCGGGTTTCGTTCGACATCGTTCGCCTCGAGGCCCGATGGCGCAGTCGCTGCTGCGCACACCTTCCCGAGGGGGGAGAGCGCAAGATGCATGCCACGCGGCCTCATGCGCGCCGCGTCGGCAACTCGCAGCCGATTCCCCCGTGCGCTCTGAGAAATGACCACGCCACCCGTGCCGCGTGCTCGCGCAGCCCCCACGCCGCCTCGTGGCGATGCGGTGGCAAGAACAGTAGACCGCTTCCCCCCACGCAAAGTGTGTCCGCTCGTGCCGGACCTTTGGCCTTCGGTACGATGGGCGGGGGAGGCCGCTTTGTCCAACGAACCGACGCACTCATCCGGAGCAGGCCGGCAGCGCAGCTGGCGGCTGGCGCTCTCGGCGGTCTTTCTGATGGCCGTCTCCCTGGCCAGCGGGGCGTGGGCCCAACCCGAGGGGGCCGCCCCCGCGCTCTCCCTCGAAGGCACATGGCATGTGCTGGTCCACTACACCGATTCGGACACGGCAGACGCCGAGGTCGTTCGTTGGGACGACCGCGTGTGGGTGTTCGAGCAAAAGGGCTCACGGCTGCGGTGGACGGAGTACCCGATCGTCGTGTTCTCCGATCGAAGCGGTCGCTTCGAGCGGAGCCAGCACGGACAACGCCGTGTGCTCCACGCGTGGGAGCCCAACGCGATCCAGTCCGAGCAGATTGAGGAAGGTCTCGAATTCAATAGCCGCGGCTCGAAGGCCAAGAGCTTGCGCCGCAAGCGAAACGGGAACTGGCAATCCGCGGGCGCTGCTCAGGTGCGTTCCGCATCCGTCGTCGGGTACCACGAGACCTGGTCGATCGACTGGGTCGACGGCGCGCCGACGTTCACCCGCGATGACACGCTCGGCTCCGAGCGGGCCGAAGCCATGTCCGGGCGGACGTTGTACCAGGGACGGGTGGTCTCCTCTTCCGGGGACCGCGTGGAGGGGGAGTTCGCCCGCGACGAGAGCCGCAGGGGGACCTTTCGCATGGTCCGGTCTGGTGAGGCGCGGTCGGTGGGGACGAAGCGGTCACAGCGCGAGCGCATGCGCGACGCGATGCAATTCATGCAAGATCCCTCGGTCGAAGCGGCCGATGATGCGGAGTGAGCGACGGGCGCGGCATCGTCCGGCTCGCTCATCGCCGCGACCTGGATCGCGTCGCTGCGCTTTGGACCGCGATCACCCACCACCACGCCCACCTCGACCCGCTGTTCACTCAGCGCCCCGCGGCGGACGAGCTGCTGCGGGACTTGATCCTCCAACTCCACACGGACCCCGATGTCGCCATCTTCGTGTTCGATGTCGAGGGCGACCTCCCCGGCATGTGCATCGTCCGAATCGACCATGCTCCGCCGATCCTCGAAGAGACCGAGCGGGCCGAGATCACCGACATCGGTGTCCGCCCCGGGTCTCGTCGCCAAGGCGTGGCGCGCCGCCTCGTGGACGCCGCGTTGCGCTGGGTCCGCGACGCGGGCGTCGATCGCGTCGAGATCCAGGTCGCCGTCGGCAATTCTGAGGGTCAGGCGTTCTGGCGGGCGATGGGCTTTGGCGAACTGCTCAGCGTCTTGCACCGCCGACTCGGGGACGACACGGGGTAGCCTCGGGAAAAGGGGCCTTTTCAACACGCTTCTGGCGGATTTACTCCGTTTCTCACCCCCGGCCGCGGTTGCGGGTGCAATGATGCGCATCGCGCGCGGAAAACCGGCGACATCCTTACGGAGATCGCCGCGGCCTGCCGATTGGAGCGCGACGAAGCCGCCCACGCAGACCAGGGGCCGGGCTGCGGGGCGCCCCGCTCGCGGCTTCGCCGGTTGATGGGGTCGCGGCGGCGGGTGCGTACCGCGTTGGTGAAAGCTACTAGTATCGCCGGATCGAGGAACCCCTGGAGCGCTTCATGAGGATGGATGCACGGGCCACCCGCGGTGGGCCGCCGGCGGCGAGAATTGCCCTCGCCCTCATTTGTTTGTCGCTGACCGTGCTGTTTGGCTTCGGTCCGTTCGGCGAGCCGGAGACCGGTGTCGCTGGGTTCCCCGTGGACGCCGATGGCGCCACGGACCTCTCCCTGGGAGACGCCGATCCGGCGGAGCGGTTTGTGCCCGAGGCTCCCTCCGTCTTCGAGCGCACCTCCCGGCCCACGGAAGCGCCGTCGCTCGCTGTTGGCGGCTTGTTGGACGACGTCCTCCACGCTCACCCGGACGAGGAAGCCCCCTTCCCCGCTGCGCCCGAGGTCGTCAACCCGGTCATCGCGGGCGAGCTGAAGCGCGGTGAGAGCCTCTCCTCCGCGCTTGGGAGTCACGGGGTCCGCGCCAGCACGATCCACGCAATTTCAACGGAGCTCCGCCCGCTGTTCGACTTTCACCGGGCGCGCCCGGGCCAGGTCTACCGCCTCATGATCGACCCGAAGGGCCAACTGCTCGAGTTCGACTACCAGATCACTCCGGATGAGAGCATTCACCTCGCGCGAGCCCAGGACGGGCGCTACGAGGCGGTCTACGACAAGAGCGAGTTGGTCGCGCAGGTCGTCCGGATCTCTGGGACGGTTCACAGCACGTTGTACACCGCGATCGACTCGCTGGGAGAGACGCCGTCGCTCGCGAGCGCCTTCGCGGCGGTGTTCGCTTGGGAGTTCGATTTCAGCCGCAACACGCGCCCTGGCGACCAGTTCCAGATCCTCTATGAACGCTTGTACAGGGAGACGCGGGACGGGCAACGGCATTACGTTCGCCCGGGCCAGATCCTCGCGGCACGCTATTCGACGACCTCTGGCCGTGATCTCGAGGTGCTCTACTTCGAATCCGAGAATGGCCGCGGTGGCTACTACCGGCCGGATGGCAGCTCGATCGAGCGGCAGTTCCTCGCGGCACCCCTCGACTACTCGCGCATCAGCTCGCCCTACTCGAACGCGCGGCGCCACCCGATCTTGAACGTTACGCGCGCGCACCACGGGATTGACTACGCGGCGCCGCACGGCACCCCGGTCTGGGCGGTCGCGAAGGGCACCGTGATCCATCGATCCCGCGCCGGCGGGTTCGGCCGGCTCGTCAAGATCCGTCACAAAAACGGTTATGTGAGCTATTACGCCCACCTCTCTCGGTACGCCGCGAACCTCTCCGTCGGTGACAAGATCGATCAGAAACAGGTGCTCGGCTACGTCGGCAGCAGCGGGCTCGCCACGGGGCCCCACGTCTGTTTCCGCGTGTCGAAGAACGGCCGCTACGTCAACCCGTCCGACATCGAGGCGCCTCCGGCAGACCCGATCTCGCTCGCGAGCTGGCCGGCTTTCGCCGAGGTCCGGGACAGCGCGATGCTGAGACTGGATTCTTCGACCACGATCGCTCTGAGCGATCCTCGCTAGCGCTCCGGACCTTCCCCGCGGGCGGTCCAGTGGTCCTCCTCGCCGCGGGTTGTGACGAGCTACCGGCCTGTGCGAGCCTCCGTCTCGCTCGACTTCCTCGAGCGCGGAGTGTTCTGTGGATCTGGATGAAGCCCTCGAAAAAATGGGACGTACCCTGGCCGAGCGGGAGAGTCCGCACCGCGATGGGCTCACCTTGGCGAAGGACCAGGCGACCGCCCTTCACGGCCGCGTCGAGAGCGCCTTGGGGCGATACCACGAAGCGATCGATGCGGCGGGCGCAGAGCACCTTCGCGTCGAGCTGACCGCGCCCCGCCTTGATGAGAAGCACGTGCGCTCCTACGAGTTCGACGTCCGTCGAGGTCGACACCGGGCCTTGTTCGTCTTGAAGAGTCGCGGCGAGCTGACGCTCGTGGGGCCGTTTCGCGCGGGCAAGACGGAGGGGCCGTGCCGAAGCTTCCCCGTCGAAGCGGAGGGTGAGATCGCGACAGCTCTCGTGGAGTTCGTCTCCGCGTTCCTCGAGGAGGCGGCGACGCCGTGAGTTCCGCGGTGTTGACCCATGTCCGGCACGTTCGGGTCGGCAGCATGAACGCGCCCAAGATCGAGGCCGCGCGCGGCGCCTTGCGTGCATACGCGCCAGCCGCCGTCGTCGAGGGTTCCAACGTCGACAGCGGCGTCGCGGACCAGCCGGTTGGGTTCGACGAGATCGCTCGCGGTGCACGCCAGCGCGCCGAACGGGCCTTTGAGATCGGGCGTTGTGACCTGGCGGTCGGCTATGAGGATGGCCTCGTCGACCTCGGCGGCGTCGCCAGTGAGTCGCTCGGCGTCCTCAACGTGGGTTGCGCTGCGGTGACGAGCGGGCAGGCGACCTCGTTTGGTTTGTCTTCGGCCTTCGCCTATCCACCCGGCTGCGCGGAACCCGCTCTGCGCGCGGGGGAGCCGATCGGAGACCTGTTCGACGCGCTCTGGGGGCACCACCATCGCGGCGCCGCGGAGGAGGGCCCGTCGGCCAAGCGCGAGGGCAACATCGGCAAGTTGAGCCTTGGTGTGCTCCCGCGCAGTGAGTACGCGCGCCACGCCATCGTTTGTGCCTTGTTCAAACTGCTGCACCCCGACCTCTACGAGCCGGCTCCAGTGGAGGGGCGTTAACGCGATGGCCGAGCAAGACGCGAACGCTTCATCGGAGATTGGCTCGGTCGAGGATCTCGTGTCCTACTTCCGGGACGCAGAGACACCGCGCGCCGACTTCCGGATCGGTACGGAGCACGAGAAGATCGGCCTTCATCGCGACACGCTCGCTCGCGTGCCTTACGACGGGGACCGGGGGATCGGCGCGCTGCTGGCCTCGATACAGCGCCAAGACGCCGGGTGGTCTGGCCAGTATGAGGGAGACCACCTGATCGCGCTCGCCAAGGAAGGCGCCAGCATTACGCTGGAGCCGGGCGGTCAGCTCGAACTCTCGGGGGCGCCGCTGCGGACGCTGCGCGAGACGTGCCGCGAGTTCGACGCGCACGTCGAGCTCCTCAAGCTCGCCGGAGAGGAGTTTGGCATCGACTGGATCGCGCTCGGCGCCGACCCGTTGCACCGAACCGCAGACATCCCTCGGATGCCGAAGGCCCGCTACGACATCATGCGCGCGTACTTGCCCACGCGCGGCGGCCACGCGCTCGATATGATGCACGCGACCGCGACGGTGCAGGCGAACTACGACTATGAGAGTGAGCCCGACATGGTCGCAAAGTTTCGCGCGGCGCTGGGCTGCTCGACGTTGGGCTCCGCGCTGTTCGCCAACTCGCCGCTCGCGCTCGGGAAGGAGAGCGGCTTCGCGACGCGCCGCGTAGACATCTGGCGTGACACGGACCCCGACCGCTGCGGCTTGCTGCCCTTCGTGTACGCGTCGGACTTTGGATACCGGCGATACACCGAGTGGGCGCTCGACGTTCCCATGTTCTTCGTGGTTCGAGAGGGGGTCTATCATGCGATGGGCCGGACGACCTTCCGGCAGTTCTTGGAGGGTGGCCTGACGTTGAACGGGGCGGCGTGCGTCGCGACGATGGCAGACTGGGACCTGCACCTGACGACGCTCTTCCCGGAGGTCCGGCTCAAGCGCTTCCTGGAGGTACGAGGTGCCGACGCGGCGCCTGGTCCGTTCATCTGTGCGCTCCCCGCCCTCTGGAAGGGCGTCCTGTACGATGACGAGTCGACGCGCGCGGCTTGGGCGCTGGTTGCGGACTGGAGCATGCCCCGCCGCACGGAGATGCTCTCCGCTGTCGCGCGCGACGGCCTGCGAGCCAGCGTGGAGGGGGAGCCCGTCCTCGAGCTGGCCCGTGAGCTCCTCCGGATCGCAGACGCGGGCCTGGGACGAATCGCCCAGCGGGGCGAGGTCGACGCGGACGAGCGGTCGTTCCTGGAGCCCTTATGGGAGCGAGTCGAGGCCGGGAGGAGCCTGTCGGATGAAGTGCTCCAGGCTTGGCACGCTTCAGACGGGTCGCACGCAGATTGGCTCGCGGGGGTTCGCTATTGATGGGCGAGGTCAGCCGAAGGAGGAGCCGCCGCGCCGGCGTCTCTGCGGAGAGACGAGGATGATGTCGCCTGCTGTTCTGCCGAAGCTTCTCGTCGTGGACGATGAGGAGGCCATCCTCGAGACCATGATGTTCACGTTCATGGACGAGTACGAGGTGTTGACGTCCCCAGACGCGAGGGTGGGTCTCGAGATCCTAGACGCGCAGGCACCCGTCGCGGTCGTGATCACGGACCAGCGGATGCCGAACATGACGGGCTCCGAGTTCCTCGCCGAGGTCTACGCGCGACACCCCGAGACGGTCCGAATCATCCTGACCGGCTTTTCCGACGTGGCCTCGACGGTCGACGCCATCAACGATGGGCATGTCTACGCCTACGTGAACAAGCCGTGGGAGCCTTCCGAGCTGCAGCGGGTCGTGCGGCGAGCCTATGAGCATCACGCGCTCACCCTCGAGAACCACCGGCTGCTCGAAGAGCTGAGCCACGCGAACCGCTTCTTGGCTGCCGTGATCGACCGTTTGGACACCGGGGCTTTGGCGGTCGACGTGGCCGGCGTGATTCAGGCCGCGAACCAGACCGCCCGCGCGACGCTCAACCTCCCCGACTCGCCGAGCGGCGTCGCGCTGTCGGAGGTCCTCGCGCGCGAAGAGCTAGAGCCCATCGCCGCGGCCTTCCAAGAGCTCGCCTCACCCGGGGAAGGTGTATTCGAGGAGGCGGAGCTCCAGGTGGGTGGCGGCGCTCGCCGGGTCCGCGTCTCGCTCGAGACGCTGGAGACCGAGAGCGCCGAGGTCTTTGGCCGCGTGATCCTGTTTCGCGAGGTGTCCCACGAGCCGCTGCGCCGCCGCTTCTACGACATTGTCTCGGGGTTGGTGGAGTGTGAAGGCGCCGTCCGGGAGCCCCTCGAGGCCGCCGTAGCGGAGGCCGCGGCGCTCCTGGACGAGATCCGCGCGTCGGGGATCGCCTCTCCTGGGATGTCGGAGCTGGGGGAGAGGGTCCAGCGCATGCAGACCGCGGTACAGAGCTGGCTCGACGTCGACGACTTGATCGCGACGCAGGAGTACCCGGACGCGCAGCTGCTCCGGGACCGGATGAACATCGCCGGGCGGCGCTGGCCGCCGGGTGAGGTGATGCCGGAGCGGGTGCAGCGCCTGGCGGAACGAGTCGAGGCGTATTACGAGTCCGGTGAGAACTCGCGGGAGCGTGTCCTGTCGTGAGCGAGGGCACCGCGCGCGGCCTCGATCGCCTCGAGCTGCGGATTGATCGGCTCCGGATCGTCTTCCGGTTCACCTACGCGTTCCACGCGCGTGAGGTCCGCTTCGAGTGCGATGAAGGGGAGGGCTTCCGTCGGATCTTCCCGGAGACGTTCTCGTTCCGCGCCGACCGCCACGACCCTGCGGAGTTGCTCCTCCAACTGGATGACCTCGCGAACAAGCCCGGCCTCCTGTCAGCGCGCGCGAACGCTCGGGACGTGAACCGGCTCGTGCTCCGCCTCTTCTGTGAGGTTCCTCGGTACCTGCAGGCGATGAACGCCCGCGTCAGCGCACTGCCCACCCTTCCTGAGGGCACGCGGTTGAAGGTGCAGGAGGACATCGCGCTGCTGACGGAAGTCCTCCTCCGGTTTGCGGACCTGCGCGACCTCGGGGGCGAGCGCCCCGCCCGGATGGCGAGCTTCCTGCTGCACAAGCTGCGCTACCGCTGCTTGTTGGCCGTGCAGCGCGAGCGGGTCTCCCCCGCGTATCTGCAGGCCTACATCCGCGGCGAGGTCGACCCCGTCGACGCCGGCGATGATCCGACCGAGAGCGGCTTCTTCCACGCACTCGAGTCGGGTGAGCAAGAGCACGTCGACCGGATGGTCGTCCGGATGACCGAGCGAGCGTTCTACCGCTGGTGCGAGGTCTGCTTCGACGAGACCAACGAGGCCTTCGAGACGGAGGACTCACCCCTCGCGGACCGGGAGACCGAGCTCCTCGCAGCCATCTCGGGCGACGAAGGGGTGTCGCGCATCTCGCGGAGCGAGCAGCTGGTCCCCTTCCTCCGCCGCCCGGGCCGTGACACCCGCCGCATCCATGAGCAACTCGAGCGCTGGTTTCTGCGGCAGTACGACATCTTTCACTCCTCGGCGATCATCCACCATCTCGCGTTGCTCGACCGGGGCCAGCCGGCCGATCCCCGCCGGCCCCTGTCCTGGCACAGCGCGACCGTGCACGGGTGGGTGCTCGGTGGCCTGCTCCTGCCTTTCTTCCTCGCCTCGCTCTTCTATCAGGAAGCCCCGCGGGTATTCGACGTGTGGTGCAGCGCCATCGTCGTGACCGTCAACATCAGCGCGTTCTGGTACCTGATCTGGAAGTTCTGCGTGCGCCAAGACCTGACGTTCTTCCACTCGTCGGTGCCTCGGATGTTCGCCGGCGTGATCGTCGGCTATCTCCCCGTCTTCTTGATCGACGAGGTGTGGGATCTCGCGAGCCGCGACGCCTTCGTGGTGCTGGGTCTGTCGCTCTTCTTGTCCTTGATCACGTTGCTCTACATCTTCATCGAGGTGCGTCGTCGGATCGGCGCGCGCGAGGCGGCCTTTGCGCGCGCGCGAGGCCTCTTCCAGCTTGGTGTGCTCCAGGCCTTCCTGGCCGGGCTCGTCATGACCACGATCGTGGGCCCTTTCATGGTTGTCCGGAACTGGTCACCCGAGGGGGCGGCAGAGCTGTCGGTCGCCGCCCTGCGCCTCGACCTCGCGCCGCTGATCGGGGAGCTGCCGCGCGTCATCGGCGTCGAGCCGTTCGCGGTCTTCCCGGCGGTGGTCGGGTTGATGACCTTCCTTTCCTTCTTCATCGGCGTCTTCCTACAGCTCATGTGGGAGGAGCTGCCGATCACGGAACCGCTCTAGCAGCGGCTGACGTCGGCCGGGCCGCGTCCTACCATCGGCTTCGGCCCGCTCGTCGCGGGCCGTGAGCGAAGGCGACGACGCCTCGTGGCAGAGCGCCCAGAGGGCGCGTCGAGAGGAATGACATGGAGACCGAGCACGTCAAGCTGCTCATCATCGGCAGTGGGCCAGCAGGGTATACCGCGGCCATTTACGCCGCGCGCGCCGAGCTGGCGCCCGTGATGCTCGCGGGCCTGCAGTTTGGGGGTCAGCTCATGATCACCACGGACGTTGAGAACTATCCGGGCTTCCCCGAAGGCGTCACGGGTCCGGCGATGATGGAGATGTTCCAGAAGCAGGCAGAGCGGTTCGGCACGCGAGTGCTCCTCGAGGACGCCACCCGCGTCGACTTCAGCCAGCGGCCGTTCCGTGTCGAGACGGAGAGTCGCCGCTTCTCTGCCGACGCGGTCGTCGTCGCGACCGGGGCCTCCGCGCGGTGGCTTGGCCTGGAAAGCGAGCAGCGGTTGGTGAATAACGGCGTGAGCGCCTGCGCCACCTGCGACGGAGCGTTCTTCCGCGACAAGGCGATGGCGGTCGTTGGGGGCGGTGACACCGCGATGGAGGAAGCGCTCTTCCTGACGCGGTTTGCCAGCCGAGTCACGATCGTGCACCGCAGAGAGGAGCTCCGCGCCTCGCGCATCATGCAGGAGCGAGCGATCAAGAACGAAAAGATCGACTTCGCCTGGAACTCCGTCGTCGCCGAGGTCCTCGGCAACGAGGCGGATGGGGTGACGGGCGTTCTTCTCGAGGACCTCCGGACGAGTGAGCAGAGAGAGCTCGAGGTCGGAGCGGTCTTCGTCGCGATCGGCCATCAGCCCAACACGTCTCTGTTCCAGGGTGTCCTCGACGCCGACGACGCGGGCTATCTCAAGGTGCAGGCGGGTTCGAGCCGCACCTCGGTCGAAGGGGTCTTCGCTTGTGGCGATGTCGCGGACCCCACCTATCGTCAGGCGGTGACCGCGGCGGGCACTGGCTGTATGGCGGCGATCGACGCGGAGCGTTGGTTGGCGGAGCAAGAGATCGATTGACTCCCCGCTGCTTCGCGGCGGTGTGACGAGGCGTGGCTCCATGGCGTTGTCTCACGAGCGCTTGCAAAAGCTGATCGATCGCTCCAGCGACATCGTCGTGGGCACCGATGTTCACGGCACGGTGATCTATTACAACGACGGGGCGAGCCGAGTCCTCGGCTTCACGCCAGATGAGATCTTGGGTCGTTTCGTCGGTCAGCTCTACCCGACCGTCGAGGAGGCGCGCCGGGTGCTCCAGGCCATGCGCAGCGCAGACCACGGCGGGGTGGGCTACGTCGAGACCTTTGAGACCGAGTTCCTCGCAAAGAGCGGGAACCGCATCCCGGTCGCCATCTCAGGCACGTTGATCATCGACGATCAGGGCCGTGAAGATGGCACGATCGGTTTCGCGAAGGATCTGCGGGACATCCTCCACCGCGAGGGCCTCGCCCGCCTCGGTGAAGCGGCCGTCGGCCTATCGCATGAGATCAACAACCCGCTCGCGGTCATCGTCAACCAGGTCGAGTTGCTGGAGGCGGAGATCGAGGAGATCGCGGGGGAGCGCGACTCCTCCGTCGAGTTCGAGCGACTCGAGGCGGTGCGCCGGGAGGTCGCGCGCATCTCGGGGATCCTCGGGCGTTTTGGCGAGATGGTGCGCGCGGACGAAGTCGAGACGATTCGCTATGTCGGCCCCGCGCGGATGCTCGACCTACGAGAACGACAGCGCAGCCGCGCGGACGAGCGACTGGCGGGGCTCAAGATCCTGATCGCGGATGATGACGGCGGGATTTGCCGGACGCTGCAAGAGATTCTGGAGAGCTGCGACTGCGAGGTGACCACCGCGCACGACGGCGCGGAGGCGCTCATCCGGATCCAGCAGTGTGATTTCGACCTGGTGCTCTCCGACGTCGTCATGCCGAACATGGACGGCTACGAGCTGTATCAGGCGATCAAGCGAGACCACCCGCAGCTCCCGATCCTGATGATGACCGCCTTCCACCACGACAAGGACCACATCATCAAGCGGAGCCGCCTGGAGGGTCTCGAGGGCGTGATCTTCAAGAAGCCTGTGGTTCCCGGTCGTCTGCGTGACGCGATCGTGGAGGCGGTGGGGGGCCATCCGGCCCGCTGAGGTCC
>Ga0163180_10001739_pt1 | contig 12314 bp, 14 predicted proteins | sample AtlANTMetagenome_2_FD_109647 | JGI IMG/M metagenome (GOLD analysis project Ga0163180, IMG submission 109647) | Marine eukaryotic phytoplankton communities from the Atlantic Ocean - Atlantic ANT 4 Metagenome | ecosystem: Environmental > Aquatic > Marine > Oceanic | place: North Atlantic Ocean...
AGAATCCTAGTATTTGATGATTTTGTTCAAGAACGCGAAAATCCTCGTTTGTGTACCAGGCTTCGGATTGTGTTTTTTTTAGGCTTTCTAATGTCATGCCGCTTTGTTCGGGGTGCCAATGAAAAGCATCATTATTTATTCTAATTATCTCATCAGTGTCATTCTCAGTGAATCCACGGGTCTTAATTTCCGACGGTATAGCTGGAATACTTCGAGATAGTATCTTCAAATCACGGAAAGGAGAATATCCTGCGGAAACTGGGAGGGTGTCATCTTTCTCGTCAGCATTCTCCACCCAGTATTCGATATTTCCACCTCCAGAAATCGAAATAGTTTGTGCGGCCGCTTCCAACATTCGGCGCGACCGTTCTTCGTTGTTTTCTGGAATTTTTAATTCTAGAAGCCAAGTAACGATTTGTCTTTCTGTCTCTCCGAGGTCCTTTTTTGTCAAAGTTGCATTGTCAGTTCCGTCGGAAACAAGTAGTTGTTCCATTAACCAGAATGCTACTGGAGAGAATGAAAGACGATACGGTTTGGGTATGGGGAGACCGAGAACGCCAAAAGGTAGAGCACAAGAAACACATAGGAGATTAGGTTTTGAATATCCTGATGCTAAGTGTGAATTAGATCATAAGAATCCATTCGAACTGCTTGCGGCTACGATTTTGTCGGCTCAGTGCACAGATAAAAGAGTTAATACCGTTACTCCAAAACTTTTTAAAGAATATCCCGATGCAGGCAGTTTGGCTGAAGCCAATGAAATTAGCGTTCAGGAGATTGTCAGATCAACCGGCTTCTATATTAATAAGACAAAAAGTCTTTTAGGGATGGCTCAAGCTTTGGTTGATGATCACGACGGTGTAGTCCCTTCTTCGATGAAAGAATTAACTGCATTGCCAGGAGTCGGTAGAAAAACAGCAAATGTTGTGAGAAGTGTTGCTCTGGATCTACCTGGCTTGCCAGTAGATACACACGTTGGACGGTTATCGAGACGAATTGGAATTACTGCGGAGAAAGATCCAGTAAAAGTGGAGATGGAGCTGAACCCTATGGTTCCGGCATCGGAAAGAGGTCTGTTCAGTTTGAGACTAATTTTACACGGAAGGCGAGTCTGCGCCAGTAGAAAACCAGTTTGTGAAGATTGTTCATTAAGCGATTTTTGTCTAAGTTCACAAATTTGAAAAGTTCAACTTGGTAAAAAATTTTAGTTGCGTGTAATTTTTAGTTATCCGGGTACCGCAACCCGGTTTGGCGAGAATCGGGTTCCCGCCACCCGCCTCGCTTGCTCAGCGCCCTTAGGGGCGCTGAGCTTTTTATAAGCTTTTAGAAAGATGTTCCAATTCTCTTAGAGCGCCGCGAAGGTGACGCTCGGTCTCGAGCAAGTTTCTGTTGCTAGCATCTATCTCGTTCTCGATAGAAGATTTATCGTTTATTTCGATTAAGGCGTTAAGTAAAGACTCAAGTTGAGTTTTAAGTGAAGAGAGCTCGGCTTTTGAAATTATCTGCATGCATAAGTTTGGTTTAGTTAAGAAAAATTTACAACAAGATAAATCGTTACGTGTGAGACCTGCCTAGGGGGTAGCGTTATGTAATGCTTAAGCAAATCGATTTCAGAGGAAAAAGTTCAAATTGGAGAACTTTGATGCCTGCTTTGAGCGAGATGAATGAACTTCCGATTGAATCCGTGCGAGACATAATTGCTCAGGTTAAAGATTCAGGTGATGTGGCATTGCGTGATCTAACGAAAAAATTTGACGGAGTTGTTCTTGACGATCTAATAGTCTCGGAAAAAGCGATACAAGAAGCATATAACTCTATTTCAAGAGAATTCAGGGAAGCGCTTCATGCCGCGGCTGAAGCGATTGTCAGTTACCAGAAGACTCAATTGCATGAACACTCGGTATTAGAGAACGACGGGTTATCTATTGAAACATTTCAAAAACCAGTTGCTAGCGCAGGTTGCTATGTACCCGGCGGCTTAGCTTCCTATCCGTCAACATTGCTGATGACTGCTCTTATCGCCAAAGTAGCAGGTGTTGAAAGAGTGGTGGTAACTGTTCCACCGGCTGATGAAAAAGGAATCTCAATTGAGACATTAGCCGCCGCTTATGTTGCAAAAGTAGATGTCGTGCATCCAATTGGTGGAGCACAAGCGATCGCGGCACTCGCTTACGGGACAGAGTCTGTGCAACCCGTTGACGTTATAGTCGGCCCGGGAAATATTTATGTTTCTTTAGCTAAGCAAGAAGTTGTTGGCCGAGTTGGAGTTCCTGCTTCATTTGCTGGGCCTTCAGAGATAATGGTAATTGCTGATTCGACTGCGCCTGCAAAATTTGTGGCTGTGGATCTTGCGGTTCAGGCAGAACATGGTCCAGGCGGCCAATCATGGCTGATAACAACAGATGAAAATTTTGCTAGTGAAGTTAACGATGAATTAGAAAATTTAGTGAAAAATTCTTCAAGGGGAGAAAATATTAAGTCAACTTTCGAGACGGGAGGCTATTGCGCTCTAGTAGATGATCTAGATTCAGCAGTTGAGATAGTGGATGCAGTAGCTCCGGAACATCTACAAATTATGACGAATAAACCTCGCGAGGTGGCGCAGAAAATATCAAATGCAGGAGCGATTTTTTGCGGTAATTGGTCACCCGCTTCCCTGGGGGACTACTTAGCAGGCCCAAGTCATGTATTGCCAACTGCTGGAACCGCAAGATTTGCGGGCGCATTAACCGTAAATGATTTTATGCGTGACATGCACATCGTTACGAGCTCTGAAAAAACCTTGAATCGTCTTGGGCCGCACATATTTAATTTTGCCAGATCCGAAGGACTTGAAAGTCATGCAGACTCGATTCGATTGCGGGGAGTTGAAATTGAATAAAATTCCATCTCAACGTGAAGATCTCGGTGTTTTGGAAGGGTATCATTCTCCGCAACTTGAAGTTTCTGTGAGGTTGAATACTAATGAATCACCGTTTCCTCTTCCAGACGCGTTCACTCAGGAGTTTGCTTCAGCGATTGAAAAATTAGATTTGAATCGTTATCCAAAACGTTCAGCAAGCGAACTGTGTGTTTCTATTGCTGATAAAGAGATTTTGAAGGAGAGCGAGGTTTTCGTTGCGAACGGTTCTAACGAAGTAATACAGTCAATTTGTTTAGCTTTTGGTGGCTATGGGCGATCAGCTTTAATTTTTGAACCTACTTACGCAATGCATTCCCAAATAGCAAAAATCACGGGAACTCGTGTCCTAGAGGGATTTCGTAATTCGGCATTTCAGGTAGATGAAAATCTTGCGCTTGAAGTAATTAGACGAGAAAGACCTGAAATAGTGTTTCTTTGTTCACCGAATAATCCGACAGGTAATACCGAAAGTTTAGAATTAATTGATGCGATTCTTTTTGAATTGAATTCAACAGGGGGCTTACTAGTCGTTGATGAGGCTTATAAAGAATTTTCAGATACTTCCTCTGAATTGAAAGTAAGTGAAGACTCGAATCTAGCTTTTATTCGCACGTTCTCTAAAGCTAGCTCTTTGGCGGGTGTTCGTCTTGGCTATTTACTTGCACCGGAGTGGTGTGTGAATATGGTCAAAACTGTGTCTCTTCCTTATCATCTTGATTCAGTAAAGCAAATAGCCGGTATTTTGGCATTGAAATATGAGGATGAGATGAAACGAAACCTTGAACTGATCAAAAAAGAGAGAAAAAAAGTCTTCGATGGATTGCTTTCTCTCCCTATGAAAGTTTGGCCCTCTGAAGCAAATTTTTTGCTATTCAAGCCCGAGTCAATCGAAGCGTATAAATTGTGGCAAGAGTTGCTTGATGAAGGAATTTTGATTCGTGATTGTTCCAGTTGGGACGGTTTAGATGGTTGCTTGCGAGTTACGATTGGTAGCGAAAGCGAAAATGATACTTTTTTGGATGCAGTTAGAAAGATAGTTAAATGACAGATCGTAAAGCTTCTATAGAAAGAAAAACTAAAGAAACTGATATTGAGGTAACAGTTGCTCTTGACGGAGGAGACTCTTCAATTGATACTGGAATACCTTTCTTTACTCACATGCTTGAGCAATTGGCTAAACACTCAGGTATGGGTCTTTTTGTTAAATCAGTTGGCGATCTAGAGGTTGATGCCCATCACACGGTAGAAGACGTAGGTATTTCAATAGGAGAAGCGTTCAATAATGCGCTTGGTGGAAAACTTGGGATTAAGAGGTTTTCATCAGTAAGTGTTCCTTTAGATGAAGCGCTAATAGACGTAGCACTTGATATTTCAGGTCGAGCTTTTTGTAATTATGAAATTGACTTTCCGGGCGAAAAAATACTAGGGGATCCACCTTTTGACCCACAATTAATGGAGGAGTTCTGGAGGGCTTTCACGGCGGCATCAAAAATAACTCTTCATATTTCATTGGTGCGTGGTAAAAACACCCATCACATTGTTGAAGCTACATTTAAAGGGGTGGCAAGAGCCTTAAGAGATGCAATAAAAATTGAGGGCGCCGATCTTCCTTCAACGAAAGGATCCTTGTGACCCTTCGGCCATCGGTCGCGATATTTGATTACGGAATCGGAAATTTAAGATCAGCACAGAAAGCTCTTGAATTTGCTGGCGCAGAAGTAACTCTTACTAATGACAAGTCAATTCTAAAAGAATCTGATGGGGTGGTTTTACCTGGTGTAGGAGCATTTGGAAGGTGCGCAGAAGCGTTAATAGACAGTGACCTGTTTGCTTTAGCGGCTGCAATGGCTAAAGAAGCTGCTTCAGGGTGTAAACCATTTTTAGGAATTTGTATAGGAATGCAGCTTTTGTATAACGGAAGCGATGAATCTCGCGGAACAAAGGGCCTAGGGGTTATTGATGAGCAAGTCAGAGCAATAAAGGGCGAAGTAAAAATTCCTCAAATGCAATGGAATAAGTTGAACTGTGACTTCACACACCCGATGTTCAATGGAATTGAAGAAGATCCGTGGGTCTATTTCGTGCATAGTTATTCGGCACCAATAACGCAAGAAAGTATTGCTTCCTGTGACTATGGTGAGGATCTTAATGCTGCGATTGCTGTAAACAACTTGTGGGCGACACAGTTCCATCCTGAAAAATCTGGAAAAACTGGCATAACGGTTTTAAAAAATTTTCTTTCTATATTGAACAGCGATTACACATGAAAAAAAATGTATTTCCAGCTATTGATCTAATTGATGGTAAATGCGTCCGTCTTTTGCAAGGTGAGTATTCGCATGAAACTCAATACAGCGATGACCCAGTTGGTCAGGCTTTGTATTTTCAAGAAGAAGGCGCGTCATGGCTTCATGTCGTAGATCTGGACGCAGCTAAAACAGGAATCGCGAATAATTCTTCGGTAATTGAAGAAATTATTTCCAGATTAGATATATCTGTACAAGTAGGGGGAGGAATTCGCGACATGAAAGACGTCCGTTCTGTTTTTGAATTCGGCGCTACTCGTATTGTTATTGGCACAGCAGCTATAGAGAATCCATCTTTACTCGAAGAGGCATCTTCAATTGGCAGAGTAGCGGTTGCTGTGGACTTGAGAGGCAACAAGGTAGCCGTTCATGGTTGGCAGACAGAAACGGAGTTATCTTGTGAAGACCTTTTTGGGAGATGTGAGAAATTGGGTATTGACGCCTATATTGTTACGCATATCGAGAGAGACGGCACTTTGGAAGGGCCAGACATTGATGCTTATAGGAACGTTATTTCAGCAACAACAAAGGATGTGATTGCGTCCGGCGGCGTGGGTACAACTGCTGATCTGAGAGCTTTGAGTGAATTAGAAGTCAACGGAAGAAGTCTCAGTGGTGTGATTGTAGGGCGTGCTTTTTACGAAGGTGAGCTCTCTCTGTCTCAGGCCATTGAAACTTTTGAATCAAAATGAGATCGATACGTATCATCCCATGTTTGGACGTTGATGAGGGTCGAGTTGTTAAAGGGGTTAATTTTGTTGATTTGCGTGACGCAGGAGATCCGGTCGAACTGGCTTCTGTGTATAACTCCCAAGGTGCGGACGAAATAGTCTTTTTAGATATTACCGCCTCATCAGATTCCCGTGAAACACTCCATGAAGTTGTAAGAAGAACAGCTGAAGAAATATTTATACCGTTCACTGTCGGTGGAGGTATTCGTTCCGTTGAAGATGCAAGGCAAATTCTACGACTTGGGGCAGACAAAGTGTCACTAAATACTGCTGCCGTTATTAGACCAGATTTGATAAGTGATGTCGCTAAAGAATTCGGCAATCAATGTGTGGTGGTGGCTGTCGATTCAAGACGAAGTGATAAAACCTCTTGTGGGTTTGAAGTTTTCACACACGGTGGGCGAGAAGAGACTGGTTTAAGTCTGCTTGATTGGGTACGTGAAGCAGTCGAAAAAGGTGCAGGTGAAATTCTTTTAACGTCTATGGATAGAGATGGAACAAAAGACGGTTTTGATATTCAAATGCTTAAATTGGTGAGTGAGGAAGTGTCGGTGCCTCTAATAGCAAGTGGAGGTGCTGGGACTTTAAAAGACATGGTGGATGGAGCACTGTTGGGTAATGCTGATGCACTTTTAGCTGCTTCAATATTTCATTTCGGGGAATTGACAGTTTCCGAAGTTAAAAAAGAATTGTCAAAAGCCGGTTTAACCGTGAGAGGTGCTTAATCAGGTTGCCGATACCGTAATTCCTGTGAATGATTCAAAAGTAATTAAAATGCCTGGTCCCAGTGAAGATGAAGGTCTTCCAATAAAAATGCTAAATGATAGAATTTTGGTTCAGATTGATGACGAAGATGGTGAGAGGAGATCGACGGGAGGAATACTGATACCTGCGACTGCTCAGATGGGGAAACGTTTAGCATGGGCTGAAATAGTTGCTGTAGGACCCAATGTTCGTTCGATGGAAGTTGCTGACAGAGTCCTTTTCAACCCAGAAGACAGGTATGAAGTTGAAGTAAGAGGTCTCGACTACATTATTTTACGAGAGCGCGATATTCACGCGGTCGCCTCGAAACGTCTCGAAGAGGGCAGCACAGGACTTTATCTGTAATATTTATTTCATTTTTACCGTTTCAGAATCATAGACTTATGTAATGGAGTCTCAAAAAGGTAAGTCATTCAATATAGATGAAGAAGAAATTTCGCGTATAAGTTTTAACTCCGAAGGATTAGTTCCTGCAATCATTCAAGAGGAAAGTTCGGGAAAAGTTTTAATGATGGCATGGATGAATGAACAATCTCTCAGAGAGACTCTTTCTACCGGTAGAACGTGGTTCTGGAGTAGGAGTCGTCAGGAGTACTGGTGCAAAGGTGAAACCTCTGGCGACAGGCAATTTGTTCAAAAAGCTTTTTACGATTGTGATTGCGACACCTTGCTTTTTTCGGTAATTCAGGAGGGTAAAGGAGCTTGCCATACAGGGGAGTTCTCATGTTTCTTTACCCCTTTTGGTTCTAGTGCAAACTAATTTAAAGATTTCACCATCTTTTAGTGACTTCCAGCAAATGGCTGGAAAATATAACATAATTCCCGTTTGGGCTGAGATTCTCGCGGACCTTACAACACCGGTAGCACTTTTTAATCGTTGCATTGGCGACAATGAAGGTTTCTTGCTTGAAAGTGTTGATCGCGGAGAGCATTGGGGTCGATGGTCCTTTATAGGGGGCAAACCCTTAGCAACGATCAGTAAAGAAAATGATGAGATTCATATAGAAGGTTCATTGCCAGTTGTGGTTGACCCAGAAATGGGTTTGTTGGAACTTTTAAGCGATTTGTTAGATGCATTTCAGACTCCACCTATTGAGGATTTTCCACCTTTGCATGGTGGACTAGTGGGATATTTAGGATACGACATAGTGCGCGAAGTGGAAAATTTATCTAATACCCCTGCAGATGACAAACACTTGCCAGACGCAAAACTTTCAGTAATAGGCGATTTGATTGCAATTGATCACTGGAAGCAGAGAGCTTTTCTGATTTCAAATATCTTAATTAATGGTCAAGAAGATGACATTTCTTTTGAAGAAAAATACCGAAATGCAGTGAAAAGATTAGAAGACTTAGCGAAGTCTGGAGCTATAGGCTCAGAGGAACCTTTGATGTTTCCGCCTCCTTCAGATGAAGATCTGCCAGAAGCAACATCAACTTTCCAAACTGATCAATTTTGTTTGGCTGTAGAGGCCGCAAAAGAACACATAATAAACGGAGATATTTTCCAAGTGGTTTTGTCGCAAAGATTTGACGTGGAGTTAGACGCAGACCCTTTCGATGTGTATCGGGTCTTGCGGCAAATAAATCCCAGTCCTTACATGTATTTTTTTCGTTACGACGAACTTACAATTGTCGGAGCTTCTCCCGAGCCAATGGTTCGTTTAATTGAAGGAAAGGTTTTTTCACGACCTATAGCAGGAACTAGAAAAAGAGGAAAAACTGATGAAGAAGATCGTCTTTTTGCTGCGGAGCTTAAAGAAGATCCTAAGGAATTAGCAGAGCACGTAATGCTTCTTGATTTGGCAAGAAATGATCTTGGTCGGGTAGTCGAATTTGGAACAGAGACAGTTGATGAGACTATGACACTGGAAAAATATAGTCACGTTATGCATTTGACTAGCCAGGTTTCTGGAGATCTTCGAAATGGCATGGGTCCAATTGATGTTTTGAAAGCCACTCTGCCAGCCGGAACCGTATCGGGTGCTCCTAAAGTTAGAGCGATGCAAATAATTGATTCTCTAGAACCGACAAAACGTGGACCATATGCAGGAGTTGTTGGTTATTTTGATTTTTCCGGAAATATCGATACGGCAATAACAATACGAACGATGATCGTAAAAGATGGAGTTGCTTCGGTTCAGGCCGGAGCAGGAATAGTTGCGGATAGTGACCCTCACGCCGAAGATCGAGAATGCCGGAACAAAGCCCGTGCGCTGCATGGAGCAATACCTGCGGCTCGCAGAATGACAAGCCAACGGCAAAGTCAAAAGTAAGCTTTTTGTATAAGGGTGATTTAAACCGATGACTTACTTGCAGAAAATTTTAGATTTACATCGTTTAAACGCTAAAAACGATAAACGAAGCTTTGAACTGTTGTACGAGGAGGCAAGTAGAATCGGCCCCACTAGGGGATTTAAGAAAGAGTTAACTAGGCATTCTGAAAAAGGAATAGCTGTAATCGCGGAGATTAAGAGAAGGTCCCCATCAAAAGGCGACTTATTCGCAAACCTCGACCCAGGTGTATTAGCTGCAGAGTATGAAAGTGGCGGAGCAGCTGCAATTTCTGTTTTGACAGATAAAGAAAATTTTGGTGGCTCTGATAAGGATTTAATCGAAGCATCAAAATCAGTAAAAATACCGGTACTGAGAAAAGATTTTACGGTTGATCAGCGTGATATTTGCGACGCAAGAATAATGGGAGCCGATGCTGTTTTATTGATAGTTTCTGCTCTTGATCGATACGAACTTAAAGATTTTATAGAACTCTCAATAGAGCTTGATATGGATCCATTAGTTGAAGTGCATGATGAAAAAGAACTAGAGCAGGCTTTATCAGTTGAGGCTAAATTGATTGGAGTCAATCAAAGAGATTTGAAATCATTTGAAGTTGATCCATTAAAAGCTACGGCTTTAATGTCAAAAATTCCTGAATCTGTAACAGCTGTAGCTGAGTCTGGTATCGATGGAGGTGAAAGTGCACGCAATCTTATGCGAGTTGGATACTCAGCCTTATTGGTGGGAGAGTTATTAGTTAAATCAAATGACCGGATGAAAACACTTTCTGAACTTAATAATAAATTTGATGAAAAAAGTTATGAGTAATACAGGAGTGTCGAAAATTTTTGTGAAAATTTGTGGTATCACTAATCGAGATGACGCATTCTTAGCTGTTGGCTTGGGTTGTGATGCTCTTGGCTTCAATTTCGTTGCTACCTCAAAGCGAAAGGTGGAAATTGAGTTTGTAAAAAATGTTGTGAAAGAACTGCCAAATGGAGTTATGAGTGTTGGAATCTTTAGTGATTTAACCCCCTTAGAGATACTGCGAATAGTTGAAGCAACCGGTCTTAATGCTGCACAAATGCATGGAAATGAAACTTTTCAAGATTGTCAATTGGTCGCAAAGAACGTTCCCTTTACGATCAAAGCCCTTACTGCTGATTCACCAAATTTGGTTAATTTTGAAGATTTTGGTGTGGATTTTTTACTGCTTGACTCGGATACTCCTGGTGAAGGAAAGAAATTCAATTGGAACCTGTCAACAGATATGGTAAAAAATGAAAGGTTACTTTTGGCGGGTGGACTTGACGTGGAAAATTTGCTTGATGGAATTGAAAGGTTCTCTCCTTTTGGCGTTGATGTTGCTACTGGAGTGGAATTTGAACCCGGGCGTAAAGACCCTGAGCTCCTGAAAATTTTTATTGAAACTGCTAAGTCAATTAGAACAAAAACAGAATAATATTTTTCTAGACTGGACAGTATGAGCTTAAAAAATCCCAATGAAAATGGAAGGTTTGGACCTTTTGGAGGAAGATACATTCCAGAAACTTTAGTTCCGGCGTGCAATGAACTTGAAAAATCTTTTATTGACGCTTGGAGTGATGACTCATTTCGCCGAGAATTAGACTCTCTTCTTTCTGACTATGCAGGTAGACCCTCACCTGTAACTGAGTGCTTTAATCTTTCTACTGAACTTAATTGCAGATTGTTGCTGAAACGGGAAGATCTGAATCATACCGGTTCCCACAAAATCAATAATGTTTTGGGTCAGGCTTTACTCGCTAAGAGAATGGGAAAAAAACGTTTAGTGGCGGAGACAGGAGCCGGTCAACACGGGGTGGCTACAGCTACGGCAGCTGCTCTTTTAAATATGGAATGCTGCGTGTACATGGGTGAAGTAGATGTGCAACGACAAGAGTTGAATGTTTTTCGAATGAAATTGTTAGGAGCGGAAGTAAAAAGCGTTGAATCCGGGAGTAGAACTCTGAAAGATGCAGTGAATGATGCAATGCGCGACTGGGTAGCAACTGTTGAGGACTCCTACTATTGCTTAGGTTCAGTTATGGGTCCGCATCCATATCCATGGATGGTCAGAACATTTCATGAGGTCATCGGAACAGAAGCAAGGATGCAAACAGAAGAAATACTTGGAACTACCCCCGATGTTGTTTGTGCTTGCATTGGGGGTGGCTCTAATGCCATTGGTATTTTTTCTGGCTTTGTTGATAGTGAGGCGGAACTAATTGGAGTTGAGCCAGCCGGTGGAGCTGCAATCGAAAGAGGTGTTCCGGGAGTAGTGCATGGGATGGAGTCATTTTTGATGCAAGATGAATTTGGTCAAGTTTTAGAGGCAGAATCGATAAGCGCCGGATTGGATTATCCGGGCGTTGGGCCTGAACACAGTTATCTTTCTTCGACTGGAAGAGCCCGTTACGAGTCAGTTACTGATGCTGAAGTGATAGAAGCTTTTCAATTGTTGAGTCGCACAGAGGGTCTAATCCCAGCTTTAGAACCTGCACATGCACTCGCATGGATCTCGCGAGAACGTGAATACCTAAAAGGTAAAACTGTTCTATTGAATCTTTCCGGTCGAGGGGATAAGGATGTTGGTCAGATGATGGAAATTTTGAATGTCTGAGAATCTCCAGATCGAGACGATTCTTCAAAAAAAAATAGATACCGGAAAGAAGGCTCTAGTCGTTTATATAACAGGTGGATTAGGAAATGAGTGGATCCAGACGATGCATTCTGTTATAGATGCCGGCGCAGACGTAGTCGAAATTGGAATTCCATTCTCTGACCCAGTGATGGATGGTCCCGTAATCCAATTGGCTAATGAATCCTCAATGAAATCTGGCACCACACCCGTGAGTATCCTGAATGACTTAAGAGGAGAAAATCCTGCGGCACCTCTTGCTGCAATGACTTACTACAATCTTGCCTACAGGATGGGTCATGAAAGGTTTGCTTCAGGTCTTTCTTCAGCTGGAATATCTGGCTGCATACTTCCTGATTTACCCTTGGAAGAGTTAGATGCTTGGTCGGACTCGGCCGCAAAGTCAAATATTGAAACAATTTTGTTAGCTGCTCCCACGACACCCGATGAGAGACTTTCTGAAATATGCGAAAGAAGTTATGGATTCGTTTATGCAGTTGGGCTTCTGGGAGTGACCGGAGTGCGTTCTGAACTCGCTGATAGCGCAATTAAGATTGCATCTCGCTTAAAAAAAGTAACTTCGAAACCTGTTTTAGTAGGCGTGGGGATTGGTAATCCTGAACAAGCTGTGAAGGCTTCAGAAGTTAGTGATGGAGTCATCGTAGGGTCAGCTG
>Ga0163180_10001740_pt1 | contig 12314 bp, 10 predicted proteins | sample AtlANTMetagenome_2_FD_109647 | JGI IMG/M metagenome (GOLD analysis project Ga0163180, IMG submission 109647) | Marine eukaryotic phytoplankton communities from the Atlantic Ocean - Atlantic ANT 4 Metagenome | ecosystem: Environmental > Aquatic > Marine > Oceanic | place: North Atlantic Ocean...
GACACATGATTAAACGATTTGTAGTAATCGTAGCGCTCTTAGGTATAGTGTTGACGGCAAATGCACAGGAAGGAACCTCATCTCCATATTCATTTTATGGTATTGGTTTAACTAAATTTAGAGGAACTGCAGAACAGCGAGGAATGGCTGGTTTGGGTGCCTATAGTGATAGTATTCACATAAATTTACAAAACCCAGCAAGTTTCGCGAAATTACGCCTTACTGCTTACTCAGTTGGAGCTAGTCACCAATCTTTAAGTTTAGAAAACGCAAATGCTTCTGAGTCTGCTTCACACACCACCTTTGATTATTTAGCATTAGGATTTCCAGCAGGTAGACTAGGATTTGGACTTTCAGTTTATCCTAGCACAACAGTTGGCTATAACATAAAACCTGATAATGGAGAGTCATTAAGCTCATCAGACCAATTTACTGGTAGAGGTGGCTTAAATAAAGTAGCGCTTTCTACCGCTTATAAAGTTACAGACAACTTTAACATTGGTGTAGATTTTCAATATAACTTTGGAAATATTCAAAACAAAAGCATTCGCTTTCAAGACGACATACAGTTTGGAACTAGAGAAATTAACCGATCAGATTTCTTAGGCTTCAGTTTTAAGGTTGGTGCTATTTACGACACTAAGTTAACTGAGAATTTAGACTTAACTGCTACAGCAACCTATATGCCTTCAACAACTATAAATGTTGAAAACTTCAGGGAATTGGCTACAGTAATTGTGGGTAACTCAGGACAAGAATTAGTAGCAGACAGACAAGATATTGAGTTAGAAGATTCAGATTTTAAAAACCCTTCAGAAATTAGTTTAGGATTAGGGATAGGAAAAGCGAATAAGTGGTATGCAGGCCTTGAGTATGTAAATTCACAAAAAAGTAACTTCAATAATCGTTCTTTTAATAATGAAGACGTTATTTTTGACGACGCCTCTAAATTTAAAGTTGGAGGTTTTTATATTCCAAAATATAATGACCTTACAAGTTACTTAAACAGAATTGTTTATAGGCTTGGAGCACGATATGAAGAAACCGGTCTAAACCTAAGAGGAGAAGACATTAACGAGTTTGGCATATCTTTTGGAGTAGGTATACCAGCAGGACGATTATTTACAAATGCTAACCTATCTTTTGAATACGGACAACGTGGTACAACAGATGCAGGCTTAATAAAAGAATCGTTTTACAATATTATAATCGGCTTGTCTTTAAATGACAAGTGGTTTGAAAAAACTAAGTTTAATTAACCATTTTAAATACTATGAAAACTAAAGCAACTTTATTAATAACAGCTTTATTTCTAGGCATACAGTTCACTAATGCACAAGCTGCAGACTGTGCAACACAATTGTCGCTTTTTGCAACAAGTGCTAAGAATAAGCAATACGACGCAGCAAAACCTCACTATGAAACATTAGTGAAAGACTGCCCTTCATACTCATTAGCAACATACCAATATGGTGTGCGTATGTACAAGCATTTTTTAGATAAAGCACAGAAGCTAATAAAAAGCAAAATGCAGAAAATTTAATTGCTGCACATCAAGCAAAACTTAAATATTTTGAGAATGACCCTAAAGTAGATAAGGGAGATGTTCTTGCAGATATAGCACAAGTAATGTACGATAACAAATTAGGTACTACAGAAGAGCAATATGCTGCTTTTGATAAAGCTTGGACTACAGATAAGGCATCTTTTAAAAGTCCTAAAGGTTTACTTACTTACTTTTCTTTATTAATAGACCTTCAAGAAGCTGGTAAAAAAGATCTTCAAGAAGTGTTTGATAAATATGATGAGGTAATCACTAAAATTGAAAAAGAAAATGATGAGTTAGCTGTTAAAGTAACTCCTCTTATTGAAAAGCAAGATAACCAAGAGTCTCTTAACAGATCTGAAAAGATTAGTCTTAAGAATGGAGAAATTTATCTTAAAAACTACAGTGTAGTAGCTGGAAGTATTAACGGTAAGTTTGGAAAAATTGCAGATTGTGAAAACCTTATCCCTTTATACCAAGGACAGTTTGAAGAAAAGAAAACTGATAGCAACTGGTTAAAAAGTGCTGCTGGTCGTTTAAGTGGTAAAGATTGTACAGATGATCCTTTATTTAAGAAACTAGTTGAAGCATTACACACCAATGAGCCTTCTGCAGATTCTGCGTTCTACTTAGGTAGATTAGAAGAGCAAGCTGGAAATATGACTAAAGCGCTTAAATATTACAACGAGTCTGCCGAGTTACAGACAGACCCAACTAAGAGAGCTAAAGTATACTACAGATTGGCAGAAAGCGCTAAAGCTAAAGGTAGCTACAGTACTGCAAGGAGCTTTTACAACAAAGCGTTACAAAACAAGCCTTCATTAGGTGTTGCATACTTAAAAATTGCAGATATGTACGCTAAAAGTGTAAACAACTGTGGTGGTACTTCTTTTGAAAAGAGATCTGTATATTGGTTAGCTGCAGATATGGCGTCTAAAGCTGGTCGTGTAGATCCTTCAATTAAGAGTAATGCAGATCAAGCTGCTGCAGCTTACAGAGGTAGAGCTCCACAAAAATCTGATATCTTCTCAGCAAACATGGCTGGAAAGACAGTAAATATAGGATGCTGGATTGGATCTTCTGTGAAGGTTCCTAACTTGTAAAATGCAAAACACATATAATATATATATAAAGAGCATTGCTGTAACTTTTGTTATAGCAATGCTTTTTTCTTGTAAAGGAAAATTAAACGAGGTTCGTAGCTTTGAGTTATTACAGGATGGCCCACAGGCAATTGGACAAGAGATAAATCTTTTTTATACAGATTCTGGCAAAGTGGTAGCCAACCTTAAAAGTGCTAAACTTAAGGATTACTCAAATCAAGAATTTCCATATCGGGAATTTCCAGATGGATTAACAGTAGATTTTTTTGATGACAGTAACAAAAAGAATACAGTTTATGCAGATTATGGAATAATCTATGAACCAACGGGCTTAATAGATTTACAAGGAAATGTAAAAATTGTTACTAGCGATAGTACAATTGTCTACGCAGAACAATTATATTATGACCAACAAAAGCAATGGGTCTTTACAGACCAACCTTATACTGCATTGTTTCCTAGTGGCTCTACCACAAATGGTGAAGGATTTGACAGCAATAAGGATTTCACCAAATTTCTATCCAGATCAGACGTTGGTGTCATGTATTTAGAAGAAGAAGAAAAATAGCTGTACTTTTACAACCTTATTGTACAGTATTATGAAACTCTATAAATTTTTTGAATACGCTTATATTGCCATAGCCGTTTGGTTTATTGGTGAAGCTATAAGCATATGGGCAACAGACAGAGGCAGATCTTATATGCTTCTTGCTTTTGCTGCAGTTGCGCTATTTTTATTCTTTTTTAAAAGAAAATTTAGGCGTAAAATTGAAGATAACAATCGCCAAGAATAATGCATTCTGAAATCATTATCATTGTTTTATCTCTTATCCTTTCTGCTTTCTTCTCAGGAATGGAAATAGCTTATGTATCTTCTAACAAAATACATATTGAAATAGAGAAGATGCAAGCAGGCTTCTTGGCCAATATCCTAAGACGTCTTACCAAAAAACCTTCAAAATTTATTGCAACCATGTTGGTTGGCAATAACATTGCCCTAGTTATCTATGGATTTTTTATGGGCGATTTACTCTTGGCATTGTTTCAAAACATGCTTCCTGTAGAAAATGAGATACTTCGATATATTTTTGTAGACCTTAGTTTACTCACCCAAACTATAATTTCTACACTCGTAATTTTACTTACTGCAGAGTTTTTACCAAAAGTCTTCTTTCAAATTTATGCCAATTCTTTACTTAAGATATTTGCTGCACCAGCATATGTATTTTATATCTTATTTGGCTTTATTTCATCGTTTGTAATATGGGTCTCAGACCTTGTATTAAAAAAATTCTTTAAAACAGATGGAGATGAAGTACAACTAGCCTTTAGTAAAGTAGAGCTCGGCAACTACATTACAGAACAAATGGAGGCTATCGAGGAACATGAAGAAGTAGATAGTGAAATACAGATTTTTCAAAATGCTTTGGAGTTTTCAGAAGTAAAATCTAGAGAAGTAATGATTCCTCGTACAGAGATTGTTGCTGTTGATATTACAACAGAACCTAAAGATCTAATTAAATTATTTACAGACACAGGCCTATCTAAAATACTAGTGTACAAAGACACAAATGACGATATTATAGGTTACGTACATTCATTCGAACTTTTTAAGCAACCTAAAACGGTAAAAGAAATTCTAATGCCAGTAGTTTTCGTACCTGAAACTATGCTAATAAAGGATATTCTTAATACACTTATAAAAAAGAGAAAAAGTATTGCTGTAGTTATAGATGAGTATGGTGGTACAAGCGGTATGATTACCGTTGAAGATATTGTAGAAGAATTATTTGGCGAGATAGAAGATGAACATGATTCTGTAATACTTACTGAAGAAGTACTTAACGATAATGTGTATAAATTTTCTGCTCGATTAGAAGTAGATTATATTAATGAAGCCTATAAGCTAGAGTTACCTGAAAGTGAAAATTATGAAACCCTAGGTGGTATGATTGTTCACTTTACAGAAGACATTCCAGAACAAGGCGGAATTGTAGAAATTGAAAACTTTAAACTACACATTCTTGAAGTTTCTAACACAAAAATAGAACTAGTAGAGCTACATAACCTCCAAGAAAACTAGGTCTTTACACTGTGTAACTTTTACACACATTTTCTTTCATGTTATGTGCTAAAACCTTATTTTCGCCCACTATTCAAGACAAAAGAATAAATTACAATGGCAGTATTAAACAAAATTAGAGAACGCTCAATCTTCTTGATCATCATTATAGCATTGGCGTTATTTTCATTTGTATTAGCAGATGTTATCAGAAACGGCGGCTTTTCATCAAGTAAAGGTGAAAATACAGTAGCTACAGTTGGCGGTGAAAATATAGACCGTACAGAATTTGCTAAACAAGTTGACTTATATTCTAAGCAACTAGGACCAAATGCATCTACTATGCAAGCAGTAAACAGAGTTTACGATGCAAAAGTTAGAGAAGTAGTATTGGCACAGCAATTTGAAAAGCTAGGTATAGAGGTTAGCCCAGAACAATTAAAAGCAACAATGGCTTTACAATTAGAAGGTAACCCTACATTTTCTGATGAGAATGGTACGTTTAGCGAGCAAAAACTTCAAGAATATTTAGCTAACATTAAAGCGAGTTCTCCTCAAGCTTACGAACAGTGGAAAAACTACGAAGACCAAGTTGCTTTAGCAGCTAAAGAAACTCAGTACTTTAATATGATTAAAGCTGGTGTTGGTGCAACATTATTAGAAGGTAAGCAAGCATACTTACTAGAAAACAATACTGTTGATGTAGAATATGTAAAAATACCTTGGACAGCTGTTGATGAAAGTGAAGCACAAGTAAGCAAAGATGAAATTAAAGCATATATAAAAGCTCACCCAGATAAGTATACTGTCGAAGCTGGTAGAGATTTACAATATGTTTTATTTGAAGAAAAAGCTTCAGATGCAGATGTAGAAGACATGAAAGCTGAAGTTGCTGCAATGGCAGAAAACAGAGTAGAGTCTGGTGACACACTTTTAGGATTAAAAAACTCTAAAAACTTAGAGACTTTTGTTAATGCAAACTCAGATGTGCGTTACGATGGTAACTACAAGTTTAAAAAAAACCTTCCTAAAGATTTTGCAGATGAATTATTCAACTTAAATAAAGGTGAGGTTTATGGCCCATACAGAGATGGTAACACTTTAAAGCTTTCTAGACTAGAAGACACTAAGTCTATGCCAGATTCTGCTAAGGCAAGACACATACTAATATCTTATACAGGTTTACAAACTGCTACAGATGTTGAACGTACAGAAGAAGAAGCTAAGCAACTTGCAGATAGCCTTGCATCTGTATTAAGAAGAGATCGTAATAAGTTTACAGATTTTGCAACTACCTATTCAGCAGATAAGGTTTCAGGTGCAAAAGGTGGAGATTTAGGCTTCTTTACACCAGGTCGTATGGTTCCTGTATTTAATGATTATGTTTTTCAAAATAATGAAGGAGATCTTGGAGTTGTAAAATCTCAATTCGGATTTCATATTATAGACATACAAGAACAAACAGATAAAGAAAAAGCTGTTAAACTTGCAACAATTGTAAGAGAGATTGAAGCTTCAGAAAAAACTACTAACGATTTATTTGCTGAAACAACTAAGTTTGAAATCGCAGCTAGTAAAGGTGATTTTGCAGAGTTAGCTAAATCTAGTGATCTTACTGCTAGACCAGTAAAAGGTGTTAAAGCTTTAGATGAAAATATTCCTGGAGTTGGTAGACAACGTTCTATTGTAAGCTGGGCATTTAATGAAGAAACTAATGTTGGAGATGTTAAGCGTTTTGACGTTCCTCAAGGATATGTTGTAGTGCAAGTAACTGGAGAGAATGAAAAAGGGTTAATGAATGTTGAAGATGCATCAATCACTGCTACTCCAATTATCAAGAATAATAAGAAAGCAGAGATTCTTAAATCTCGTATTAAAGGAAATACTTTAGCAGAAATTGCTCAAAACCAAGGCGTGCAAATTCAAACTTCTAACGCTCTAAACCTTAAAAGTCCAACATTAACAGGTGCTGGTAATGAGCCAGAAGTTGTTGGCGCAGCGTTTAGCCTTAAAGAAGGTGCTACAAGTGCTCCATTACAAGGTAAAAATGGAGTGTATGTTGTTAAAGTTGTAAAGCGTAACGAAGCTACACCATTAGACAACTACAAAGCGTTTTCATTTCAGGAATCTAATAAAAGAACATCTGGAGTAAACACTAAAGCTTACAATGCTTTAAAAGAAGCTACAGAGATTGAAGATAATAGATCTAGATTTTACTAGTAGAATCTTAATTCATAAAAAAAACCTCCAATTTAAAGTTGGAGGTTTTTTTATGCAATCATTTCAGCGAAAGATAAAATAGTATGGTATCCTTTTTCCTTAAAATAGATTTTATCTTCTGGGTTTCCTACTACTAAGACAAAGTCGCCACCCCAACCTCCTAAACTTTTAATAGTTTTAGGATAGTCTGAAAATAGCTGTTCCTTAATTGTAGGTGTTTTAATAAGTTGCGAAATTATAGTTTCGTGCTTATTTAAAGTATCTGAAAACTCCTGAACTGAATTAGCAGTTAAAACTCGTTCTGTTAATTTAGAAATTTTCGACAATACATTACGTAAGGTATCTTTAGGAACACTTCTATAATGCTTTATTGAGTCTCTACTGTTTTGCTTTTTATTAAGATGTACAAAGAACAGCTCTTTATGAAAGGATGGCTTAAAAGAAACCTCTGTACTAATGTTTAAGCCTTCATTTAGTTGATACAAAACTGGTGTTCTATGTTGTGCACAAGCAATATCGTAACCGCTGCCTCCAAAGGTTTGCTTAAGTAACTTAAAGGCATCAACCTGTGCCCAGTTGGCTAAGTTATTAATTAACGTAGAAGAACTACCTAAACCCCAATTATTTGGAAATTCAAGCTCTGTAATTGCAAGTGTTCCTTTAAAGTTATCTTTAAAGCCATCATTTAAATCACAAACAACTTGTAAGACTTGTGTAAGCCGTTGGGCAACTTCAAGAGTTGAGTTAGTGACTACTTTTGAGGTTGTATCTAATTCAAAATCTGCTTGAAACCAAATATTATTATTTACATCTACACTTTGCCAACGCAAAACCTGTTCTGGAATAGAAGTTATTTTAAGTGTTTGACCAAATGTTGTAGGGATTGCTAAAGATTTAGCACCATCTAAAACCACATATTCTCCAGTAAGTAATAATTTACCTGGACTGTAAAAATATTTAGGGTTTTCTACTACCATAGTTAAGACCTATAAGTTTCCAGTGCATCAACCACTGCACTATGGCTAACAGTATTTGTAGTAAAGTGTTTTACCATTGCTGTTTTTTCATCTGCAGTAGCATTAAACTGATTTAAAATATTCATTAAATGCATTTTCATGTGGCCTTGCTGTATTCCTGTTGTAGTTAAAGATTTTATAGCAGCAAAGTTTTGAGCCAATCCAGCAACTGCAACAATCTTCATTAATTCTTTTGCATTAGGACTTCCTAATAATTGCAATGCTAACTTTACTAAAGGATGTAAACTTGTTAAGCCACCTACGGTTCCTAAGGCTAAAGGTACTTCCATCCAGAATTTAAATATACCATTATCTATACTTGCGTGTGTAAGGCTAGAATATTGTCCATCTTTAGAAGCATAGGCGTGTATGCCTGCTTCAACAGCTCTAAAGTCATTTCCTGTTGCGAGCACAACTGCATCTATTCCGTTCATTATTCCCTTATTATGAGTAACGGCTCTAAAAGGTTCAATTTCTGCAATATTAATGGCTTGTATAAATTTTTCAGCAAACTCTTTTCCGTCAGGAATTTTAGAATCTGAAAGCTCTTCAACAGGACAAGAGACTTCTGCTCTAACAATACAATTAGGGACATAGTTAGAAAGAATACTCATTACGATATGTGGTAACTCCTCATTAAATGCTGCATATGAAGACGCTTCAGTCTTAAAAGTTTCAGCAAATTGCTCTAAACAACTGTTTATAAAGTTCGCGCCCATAGAGTCAACCGTCTCAAATGTGCAATGTAATTGGTAATACCCTTGTAAAGCTTCAGTTTTATTAACTAATGAAATATCTAAAACGCCACCTCCGCGCTTTTTCATATTCTTAGTGAGTGCTGCTACAGAGGCCAGTAATTTAGGTTTAACTTCAGAGAAAAAAGACTTTAATATTTCTGCACTTCCTTGAAATGTAAAATGAACCTGCCCTACTTTTTGAGTATCTAAAACTTCTGCTTTAAAGCCACCTCTATTTAACCAATATTTTGCGGCATTACTTGCTGCTGCTATAACAGAGCTTTCTTCTATTGCCATTGGTATAGCATAGTTTTTTCCGTTTATTGAAAAGTTTGGTGCTACACCAAAAGGTAAATAGTAATTTGAAATTGTGTTTTCTGTAAACTCGTCATGCAGTTGTTGTAACTGTTGATTGGTGTTCCAGTATTGTTTAAGTATATGTACAGCGCTTGAACTTTTTTCGAAAAACGTAGTAACTAGCCAGTCAATTTTTTCTTCTTTGCTTAGCTTAGAAAACCCAGTAATGGTTTTACTCATAGTAATAGTTTAAGACTGCAAAGATAATTGTTTTGGTTAGTTTCTTTTGCACTAACCTCTTTAAAGCACAATACCAAACCCTTGCAGGCCACTTTCATAAGCAGGTAGTATTTCTGTGTTATCCCAAATGCCTGTAATTATGGTTCTGGCATACTCTTCTGGCAACAATCCATTTTGCATTAAAGAGCTTGTTAATTTATAATTGTACTTAAGGGTATGATGGTTGTATTTAAATAAGCCATCGTCATTAAAAGTCATATACCAAACGTGTGGCTCACCATCATTTGCAGGCATACCAATAACGCCAGGATTTAACCAGTACTTTTCATTTTCCAAATGCTGAAAAGGCAAGCCACAATGGCCACCAACAATTATATCTGCATTTAATTTTGAAAAGTTTGGTGCTTTAACTTCCCAGTTAGTTGATTTGTATATAAACTCTGATACATTAAAATATGACCCATGTAAAATGCCCACTTGGTTTCCAGCGTAGTTAAATGTTATATGGTCTGGAAGCGATGCTATATAATCTAAAGAGGATTTGCTGAGTTTGCTTTGCGCATATGGAAACCAAAGTTGAGAAAAGCCATCGCATCTAGAACCTTCTCTAAAATCACAACCGCAATCTTCTGCACCATCACGAAGCTGTATCTCTACATTACCTAATATACTCCTAGCGCCCCATTTTTTAAATGTCTGAACAACCTCTTCTGGTTGCGCACAATACCCAACGATATCTCCAGTACAAATACAATTTTCTGGCGGTATACCTTGTTTATCTGCAATTCTTATAAGTTCTTCAAGAGCTTGTAAATTGCTGTAAACGCCTCCAAACAAAAGCATTTTACCTTTTACAGTCCCTAAATCTGTTAATTTTTTATCCATTTTGGTAACATATATAACATCATACAACATAGTATTCCCCAGACATTAATCCAGAGTAAATCTGCATATTTTCCGGTTGAAAATTTAAGAGCTTCAGGAAACCAGCCAAAAACAAGTAAAAAGCCAAATACTAATCCGCAACACACACTTAGGTAAAAGCTTAGTTTAGGAACCTTTATATTCCAGAATAAGAAAACAGGTGTAAGCCCAATAACCATAGTTCCAGAAATTGTGGTAGCAGATAATATTTCAGCATCTAAAAAAACTGGTATGGTTCCTAAGATAGCAACTGCTATCATTGCCAAACGACCAAATTTTAATGTGTTTCCTAAATTAAGATCTACAGCCAATAATTTAGAAAATGATGAAAACGTAGAGTCTAATGTTGACGCTGCAGAAGTAATCATAATAAAATTAATAACCAATAATATAACCACACCAAATGCCTTACCAACCTCAACTGCTGCTTGACCCTTAAAACCTTCACTTTGTGCATACACCCCAATAATGCTAAACATTATAATGCATATAGCGCCCAATATACTTGCCATTATAAAACTACGCCGTGTAACTTTTGGTGAACTCAAAAAACCACGATCTGTAAGAACAGGGTCGTGAAACGGGTAACTAAACGACTGTATGAGTGCTGCAAAAAATAAATTAAGACCTAAGTCTAACGACCAAGTTCCAGAAGTAGCGGCATCTTTTATGGTAAAATCTTCTGCTGTAAATATTACGCCTAAAATAACTGAGAGTAAAATGGCAAAAAGCCCCATTTGTATAACATCTGTAAAAATAGAACTACTTAAACCGCCTTTTAATGCATAGGCTAATGTAAGCGCTGTGAATATTAAGATTGACCAATAATAAGCTTGTGTACCTTGATCTCCAAAATAAGTTCCTATAACTATGGTGTTGCTCCACACCTCATTAAATAAACGTATACATATAAGTATAGAGAAAAGTGCAACAGCACCTTTTCCAAATTTTGTAGTTAAAAACTCGTGTATGCTGCTAAAGCCACCTTTTACTCTAATCTTATATATTATTAAACCAGCAACAGCAAAACTTAAGTAATAACCAGCATATGCAACACCACCAACAATACCATAATCTAATCCTAAGTTTGCAGCATTGGTAATGCTTTTAGCAAAAATCCAAGAGATTATAAGGCTTCCTGTTAGCATTAATGCGTTAGGAGCCTTTTTGCGGTGAGTTGCTTTAAAAAACTCTGATGCATTTTTTGCTAATGGTGATAAGAAAAATAATAACAGACTTGAGCCTATTACTAAAATCCATTGCCAGTACTCTACACTCATACGTTTTAATTTTTAGGCAAAGCCAATAATTACTCGTTCCACCAAACTTCTGCATTAATACTGTTCCCATTTGTAGCAGTTGCAGCTTCATTATAATTATCTGCATTTAGAGCTTCTTCCTCAGATGGATAGGGCATTCTTACAGGAATAAGCCCATCATTTAAGCTAGCATCTACAGGCATAAATTCTGGGAAACCTGTTCGGCGCCATTCTGTCCAACCTTCATAACCGTTTATGATATTAGCTATCCATTTTTGGGTTAGAATCTGCGATAAGTTGTTTCCTGTGTTGTAAGCAGCATTTCCAGTAGTTAAATATGTTTCTGGAAGATCTGTAAGCCAAAACTCAAAAGCTTGCTGTACACCTATTTCGTATAGTTGTTGAGCGTTAGCTGTTATTATTCCACGTTCTGCAGCTTCTGCTAAGAAAAAATTTGTTTCCCAAGCTGTTGAAAAGTTAGCATCTAAGCCAGACGTGTCTTCTCTAAATAATGTGCCAGCTCTTGAATAATCTGCTAGTGCAATACTTGTTTGAGAAGCATCTATCCCATTAATTAAGCCGTTAAATCCTCCAGAATCTGAATTATCGAACGGTCTAAAAAATGTTCCTAATCTTGGGTCTTCTAGATCTTGAAGTACATTTTCCATAGTTTCAGATAAAACAAAATTGTTAAAATCTCCTATTCTAAGTTGTGCTAGCCTAAAACTGTTTGGTTCTGTTGCTGTAAAATTGAATATTGCATTTTCTGAGTTTAAAGAAATATAATTGCCTTCATTAAAAATTGCTTGTAACTCTGAAGACACATCCATTTTATTAGACACTCTCATTAAGTGTTTAATTTTTAATGAATTTGCAAATTTTATCCAAGCCTGAAGATTTCCGTTAAAAA
>Ga0163180_10001741_pt1 | contig 12311 bp, 12 predicted proteins | sample AtlANTMetagenome_2_FD_109647 | JGI IMG/M metagenome (GOLD analysis project Ga0163180, IMG submission 109647) | Marine eukaryotic phytoplankton communities from the Atlantic Ocean - Atlantic ANT 4 Metagenome | ecosystem: Environmental > Aquatic > Marine > Oceanic | place: North Atlantic Ocean...
AACTGAAAAGTAGATGCTAATTCCACTGTTCTCGAATTCTTTACATTCTCTACCTTTCTTTCATCTTCTAATTTAAATGGAATATATAACCATGCAACAAAACTCAAAGTGCCATCATGGTTATGAAGTGGATTCACCTCTAGTTTCTTTTGCATATTTACCCATACTGATTCTACTGTTAAATTATTATTATTTGGATTCTCTTTAGGATAATAATTCCACTCCTTTTGATATGCTCTACCCATCTCCTCTAAGAATGGATTAAGCAGAGGTAATGACTTTGTAATTTGATATTCTTTTGTGATCTGTCCTGCAAGAGAAGGATTCATTTGCACAATACCATTCTTATCTAAAGAACCAGTTTCAGATGCCATGTGAATATCTACTATCTCTTGATTAAGAGCTTGATATATGTTAGGAGGAATCGCACCCTGAGTAAGTCCTATGTTTGGTAAGTGTGAATGATTAAACATTATGAAAATCTGGCATTTGTAAGTGAGGGAGGTGTAGTTACTCTTTCTCCTTTATCAATATTCATAGAAATACACATCCTCCTTCCTTGTGTAGGTGGAACTTCATGATGTAAGATTGCTGGCCATATTGCCAGCATACCATTTTCGGGTTGGAGTGTCAATGGTTGATTATTATCATTTACTCCATCTTTCGCTACACTTTCAAAAATAATAGGAGCACAACCTGATTCCACATCCACATAATAACACGCAGCAAAATCAGATGGAAAATGTGAATGTTTCTTTGTCCATTCAGTATCTTCATACATCATAGCCCACATATTAATAACATGGTAGTCAACACTATCACACTCATAATATCCTGCAGCAATAAACTTACATGCATCAAGAGTTAGATCTATAAGTGGTTGAAACTTTGGATTATCTTGATGAGTTGTCCATGAACTGTGCCATGCCTTGACATTACTCTTGGTTGACTCTGGATTATTCTGTCTATGTTCCAGTATCACCTGCTTTAAATACTTATTAAATTCTACATGATTATCAAGAATGGTAGTAAAAACTGCCATCGCTTTATTAACATGTTGAGTTTTAAATATATTCATGATGTACCTGCTACTTTTCCATCTTCAGTGATTGTTGATAACCCATGAGTATTATCATATGCATATACTCCATCCTGAACAATTCCAAACATGTCACACCTCATGATTGCATCCGCAGTAGTTATAATACCATGATGAATACTATATGCAACCAAATTCTTTGCAATGGCAGGATCAATTGCATAAGCATGAGCCCTACAAATGAATCTATCTAATCCATGTTGATCTGATGCATGTGGTGGGATAGTATCCTTCGCATGTAAACTACCGTTTATTTGTTCACACCCACCCAAATAGACAATATTATTCAAATAATTATGTCTTAGATAAGGTTTTACCATTACAGCATCATGTTCTAAAATTACAATCGGTTGATCCTTGTCTAAACACATACACCATAAGGAATAATGTGAAAGAAAGCAAGCAATCTGAGTCATCAATAGATCATCTCTACGCAATCTTAAAAAATTAATAAATGCTTGACCTTGAAGAAACTCAGGAACCTTAATAGTTCCCATCTCTCCTATTGGTTTACCATAATCATGTTTTTGTATCTTTACAGGAGAATCAGTAGCATCAAATGCAGGAAACACCCTCACATTAGGTTGTCCTATCTTCTGACAAGACTCCAAACATTGTTGCGTCAGTTTTTGAGAAACTTCATTACCTTCAATAGAAATAATATAAGTTCCCTCAACCTCCATATTAAATTGATTATAATAATTCATAAAAACATAGGATAGAATGTCTCATAATACCAACGATTGTTTGCTATGACTACTCTGGATTGTTCTTTTGTCATTACCTTTGGCCATCTGGGTTCTAGTTTCTTTAACTTAGTTCCTGTCTTATGACTTACTAATGATCTATAAACTGTATCATGTTCATAATAGTCTGATTTTGGTATATTGTCAAAGTCGTGCTCAAAATTTGGTTCTCCTAACCATTGATATATCAGCTGCATTGTTTCTCTTGGTTTTTCATTAAAGTCTTCATGTCTTAAGAGAAAGAAATTATTGGGATTCTTCTCTGCTACTTCCATTAAATGAGGAAGTATCTGTAATGGACGGCCTAAAAGAGACATTGTATCAGTACAATACGTCTCCATTCTAGTATCCATAGATTGTTGATGAAGTACGACTCCATTCATTTCATATGGAACTTGAGGATACTTCCACATAACAGACTCAAAGGAACAAATAATGTCTCTTAGGTCTCTCAGTATGACCAGATACTTAGAGTTAGGATCTATTGCAAAGGTATGAGGAAAAAACTCTGACCATATCCTTGACTTAGAGAAGACAATGGGTTTATCAGTCATCGCCTCATACCATCCTCTCATTCCCTGACGTAGGAAATTAATGTAGGACTTATGTAATACGTCTTTATCTAATGCTAGAAACTCTGATACTTCATTTGACCTTTTATGACATGCATCAACAAAATAAGGCATACAGCATGTGCCTGAGGTGAATATTCGTGGATTCTCATTCAGTATTTTCATAATCACTGATGAGCAAGTTCTAGGAAGACCTAGACAATAATGAAGTTGTTGCATAATAAATTAATTTTGAATTGTTTATCCTGGTTTTACTCCCATACAGCCCCCATAGGTAACAAAACCTTGAACCCAAGTACCAGGTAGTTGAGTTGGTGACGAATATCTAGTATTACTTGGGGTATTGAATCCTAATTTTCCATCATCATTACCTCCCCATACCCAGAATGTTCCATCAGTCTTCACTGCATTAGCACCAAACGAATCGCAATAATGATCGTGTGTAAGAGACCAATTAGTATCAGTTCCTACTTGAGTTGGTGAGGATCTATTACCTGGATTATTTACAGGACCATTTAGTCCTAAAGTTCCAAAGTCTCCTTGACCTCCCCATGCCCATAATGTTCCATCAGTTTTAGTTGCTAACCAATTACTACCAGCATTAGGTACACTCTGCCTACGGTTACTAATTGAATTCCAATTACTATCAGTTCCTACTTGTTTTGGTGATGAATATTCTGTGTGATTATTAAGTCCTAAGTTTCCAGAATCACCATTTCCCCATGACCATAATGTGCCATCAGTTTTTATCGCCATACTCTTATTGGTATTCATATAAATCTTACCACTCCAAGTAGTACCAGGTATTTGTCTTGGTGATGAATAGTTTGTTTTATTATTATGTCCTAAGTTTCCACTACCATTATCTCCCCATGACCACAGTGTTCCATCAGATTTTCTAGCTAACCAGGCTGAATTACCACCACTAACGTCAGTCCAAGTAGTACCAGGTAGTTGAGTTGGTGATGAACGACTTTGATTATGTCCCAAACCTAAGTTTCCATTTGAATCATGTCCAGCAATCCAGAATGTTCCATCTGTTTTAATTACTGCAGTGGCAGCGTTGCTTGTAGCCACCTCCGCATAAGTAGTACCAGGTATTTGAACTGGTGATGATTTTCTTGCAGGATTTCCATTTTCATTATTCATTAATGCTCCATTTTGATTAGATCCCCATCCCCATAGGGTTCCATCAGTTTTAATAGCCATTGTATACTTACCATAGTATCCCGATGAGAACGCAAGCTTTACACCCGCACCCCAGCTACCAGGTACTTGAGTTGGTGATGAATATTGTGTTGTATTATTTTGTCCTAATCTTCCATCAGAACCAATTCCCCATGAGAATAAGTATCCTGAACCAGTATAAGCACCTTGAGTTCCTGCAACAGCTTGATCATACCATTCATCTAATATCCACGTATTGGTTCTTTGAGAAGGAGTAGCCATTATACTTTATAAGATCCTTTGAACTTATTTATCCCTAAAATCTCCTCACATTTATCATAGAAGTAAACATTATATATTTGTTCACGAGCAGAGAATAAATGGTAGAACATCTCCACACCTAAATGATTTGAATATGTAGTACCAATACCCCATTCTCCACGACCTTTCCCCAGATCCCATACACCATCCTTTGGTCTACGTTGGAAGTGAGTGGGTGGATACATCTCCACATCTAATCCCCTTTCTTGTGCTGCATAAGTATAATATCCACAACAATCAGCCTTCCTATGATCAGGTTTAACACTTAATCTTCCAAAGTCCTCATACATCTGACGAGTCAAACAAAATGCTGATGGTGCAACATAATTGTGCTCATCATTATCCAGATGCATTCCTCTCTGAACATTACCAATCAACTTCCCCTTCTCTGCTTGCTCAAAGGTATATTCAAGTGCATATGCATTTAAAGGAATACAATCAACATCTAATAAAAGAATAGTATCATACTTCTTTTCTACAAATAATTGATTAAAACCATAGTCAACTGCATCAGGATGAATAACCTCCTCTCCATGTGTATTAGAACATAATGGAAGAAAATCTGCTGTTGTATTAAACTTATTAACTATTTCTGCCTGAAGTCTGACTATATCAGTATCAAGAGAAAGATTATAAAATGTAAATATTCCTCTTTTCATTAATTCCTCACCTTTACATATAAATTACCTGAAACCACATATCTTGGTTCTTCTAATGGTAACTGTCTACTTCTATGAGCCAACCAACCAGGAAATATAATCCATGTATTTTCCATTGGTAAGATTTCTTGCATTCTGACTCCATGTGCTGGTGCTGTTCTTGGGTCATGAAACTCTGTACCTCCAGTGGTTCCATCACCAGGATCATGTAGATAATATACACCAGATAAGAATGAAGGATTATGATCGTGCCAAGGATTAGTTTCTGTCTCGTTTAATGACTTCCATCCTTTATATACCCATGCACCTGAACCAGTAAAGTCTAAATTATCCTGATTCTGAACAAAATCCTTTACTGTAGTAAGATAATTTCTACATGCCGCATAAAATTCTTCTCTTAACTTTAACCAAATAGCAGGTGCATCATCTCTGAATAACATGACCCAAGTTTGATACTTAGGTGTCAAGTCATTATCAGTATACATCTTCTTCTCTATCATCCAGTCAGTGCAAGCCATCATCTCTTGCTTGTCCTGTGGTGTGATGGAAGGACACTTACTCCTTACTATATGAGTAGGGAATAAATCATATTTAATAGTTTCTACTTGATCTACCATTCCCAATTCTCCATCATTTCGTATAGTTTATCTATGGTCTTATCCCAACTATTATACTCCATTTGCTGCAATACCACAACATTATCAGGATACCATCTCATATCCTGTGTTTCCCATGTTATATACCCTAAGAGTGGAGGAAGAACTATGACTCTTGCTCCCATTGCACCAGCTAAATGAGCAACAGAAGTACAAGAAGTAATAATTAAATCTGCTTCCTCAAAGATATCATAGGTATCATTCCATGTTTTAATACTTGGAGCAAGATCCCATACATTTGCATTCTTCGGTATATCACTATCCTCAAGTTGAATAGAAAATAACTGTCCAAACTTCTCCAGTCCTAACATCTTTTCTATTGGAATACTCCTAAACTGTTCATGTTCAAACTGAGCACTTCCTTTCCAACGAATACAAATCTTCTTACGACCATTTGCAATCCTATTCATTTCTGGAACAGGATTTGCTCTTTTCTTAAAGTAAGGAAAGGTCACACCCTCCATAGGATCATTGAGTCCTAAGAAGTAAGGAGCTGACATAGCAGGAACATACTTATCCCACTTGGTCTTGACTATCTGTTCTGGTTCATATAGATTTTGGTATCCACATGATCCTAACAAAGACATCAATGCTTTAGGAGTGAAGATCTTTACTGTCTTACAATACTTCTTAAGGTGTTCTACATAACGAACAAATATCATTCCATCCCCCAATCCTCCTTCAAGATAGAAAGCAATGGTATCTACTGTCTCACCATTCCATCTATACTGCTCACCTATATTATAATCCTTCCTTAGTATCCACTCATGACCCCATACTCTTAATTCATCTATAGCACCTGCACGGATATACTTGTAACCTTCTTGAAACTTATCTTCTGCTAGTAAATGCCATCCATAATTAAATGAAGCACGTACATTAGTATCTGCAATCGGTGCTAATAATTTTCTTGTTTGATTTAATTTACCTTGGGCTGTCATATACAACCCCAAATCCACTATATAACCCTCATCACTCTTATATTTCTTAGGAAGAGATCTAAGAATTGCCTCTGCTTCTGGTGCTCTTTCTAAGTAATAAAGAATTTTTGCTTTATGTATAAGAACCGTTGGATTTGGAGTTACTTTCTCTATACATTCCAATGCTTTATGATAATTCTTTTCTTCATGATGAATTCCTGCTAAGAGGAACATTATATCCTCATCTTTTTGATTTCTTAAGTATGCAATAGCAAGTTCTCGTGCAGCAGGAAATTCCTTTGCCTCAAAGAGTTCATTAATAAGTTGTGGAATCATTTTTGCAATCCAAGATTAGATCTACCATCAAATACTCTGTCCTTAAACTCACCCTCTGAATCAACATAATGCATAAAGAGTTGATACTGCATATTACCTTCAAACTTATCTCTCCAGTGCTCTAACTCAGTTCCATGATAAACCACCATATCTCCTACGTCAAGTGGAACCTCATGACTCTTACCAGCATAATCCTTTATCCAGATAGGCCATGGTTTTTCATACTCTCCTCCTAATGATAAGGTCACAGAGTATTGACACTCTGGACGGTCACTATGTATTTTTAAATCAGATCCATTCCTATATATTCTTGCATAGGTATATTGGGGTATCAGAGTCTTACCAACTATCTTTCCTATATCGTCTGTGGACATTGCCATTGCCATATCAAATGCAGGATCTCCATAAACGCAATGAGAATTCGGAGCTTGCTCATCTCCCTCTAATTTATCATTCTGTGCTATAAGAGTAAAATAATTACGCAGATATTGAGCAAAATAGGGAAGGACATATCCTTTAACTTTTTGGAAGCCCGTCTCTTGGAATTGTGTCATAAAGATTCTTTTGAGTTGCAATCCAACTTACTAAACTATATCTATGTCCCCATGTAACTGGATGCACCTTATGTGCAAATTCTTTATAAGATGGGAATGCTATCATCATACCCTTTTTTGGTTTAATTGTCAATCCAAGATCAGTAAATTCTAACTCTCCTCCCCCATACTGATCATTTAAATAAAAAAGAAATGAAACATCCCTCTCCATTACTCTTTCCCATTGACGAGTTTCATAATTAAAATTTTCACCGTCATTATGTCCTTTATAATGACCACCTACGGGATAACCAAGAAACTGAACTGGTTCATAGGATTTAAATTCACAATTATATCTTGGTCCTACAAAATCCCTAAAACAACCAGCAACAGCTTGTTCAAATTTAACATTCATCTCATCAGTTATATAATACCATAAAGTATTACGGGTTTCTAAATCTGTTTCCTCCTCGGTATTATTGATAATGGTTGCATTAGAAATATCTTTTGTATTATTCGTCAGCAACATTATCTCCTCCATATTTTGTGGAGGAATAACGTTCTCCTTGATAATGATCAAGTCGTAGGGATTGTGTAACATCATAATAAAAAATAATTTAGTTGTTTAGGTGCTAGTTATCAACATTCCTGTGTGTCTACCTGTACTAGCTCTAAGCCATGAAGTACCAGGTATTTGAGTTGGTGATGAATATTTTGTAGATGGGGGTGTATTAAGTCCCAACCCTCCATCATTACCTTTTCCCCATGCCCATGCTGTACCATCACTCTTAGTTGCTAACACATTCTTATAGCTGCAACTAATAGAACTCCAATTAGTACCAGGTAATTGAATTGGTGATGATTGATTTTGTCCATCTGGTGCATTATTTCCTAATCTTCCATCACTAGCTTGTCCCCACATCCACAATGTTCCATCAGTTTTAATTGCACCTGCCCCACCACCTGCCCTAGAAAATTTATCGGCACTTATCTCCCATGTAGTCTCAGTTCCTATTTGTGTTGGAGATGAACGTTGTACATTATTATTAACTCCTAATCCTCCACTACCATTGGATCCCCATGCCCATAATGTACCATCAGTTTTAGATCCCATAAAACTATATGATTCAGAAGAAAGTTCATGCCAAGTAGTATCAGTTCCTACTTGTCTTGGTGAATTGTATGTAGTGTTATTGCCCTCATTACTACCTGATGATCCTGCCTCATTCTCTCCCCACCACCATAATGTACCATCAGTTTTGGTTGCCATCATTGTATAGGTACTAGAACTCACAGCATTCCAAGAACCAGGAACTTGAACTGGTGATGAACGTGATGTGTTATTACCTGTACCAGGACCACCTTTTGTCCCATATCCAGCTGACCATAATGTTCCATCAGTTTTTATTGCTCCAGCAACAAGTTTGGGTCCAGTAAATTTACCTCTGGAATCAGTATTCCAAGTAGTATCAGTTCCTACTTGAGTTGGTGATGATAGTGCTCCTGGGTTTTGATTAATCATATTACCACCACCCCAAGAATATCCCCATGACCATAATGATCCATCAGTTTTGGTTCCCATGAACCCACCAGTTGAACCCTGTCTACCCTTTAAATACTTCCAGTTAGCACTAGTTCCTACTTGAGTTGGTGATGAACGTTTTGTAGTATCATTAAGTCCTAATTCTCCCTTACTATTATTTCCAAATCCATATAATTCATTTGAACCTGTATAAGACCAAATATCACCCTCATTTATTTTATTATAAACCTCATCAAGGATCCATACACCTTGTTCTTTATTGGTTATAGCCATAATTTATGAATACTCATAACGGGTTGATAATCCATTAGGGTCATAATATCCTGTATTTACATCATTACTATCCTCATCTGTTCCGACTTTTTCTGAGGTATGAATACCAGCATATGATTCAAGTGCTTTTGCCACAGTAGAAGTATCAATACCTGCTAGTATACCATCTATTCTATCAGAGTACAACCCACGAACTCCAGCAATCTTTGCTTCTTTGGTAATATATGCCTCATGATTTGTTTTAATCTTAGCAGCAAGAGTTCCTACAGTAGTTCCACGATAGAATGCCTCTGTGGTTAATCCTGCATTTGGTGTTGCACTACTAATAAATGCAACTGCTGCATCATACTTATAACCTGCTGCTGATGCATAAACACTATCAGCATATGTTCCTAATTGTGCTTTACGCAAGTCTACTTCTTGTTCATATACGACAGTCTTCCATTCTCTTACATATTCTTGAATCTTACCAGTAATATCAGTTATCCACTCTGCATCAGTGATCTCATGTATATGATTACTATCATCAGTGCTTACACTATCATCTGCGGTCCCATAGTGATATTGTCCCCACTGAAAAGTTTCTGTTAATCCACTTAAATTAGGATCAACAGAACCATTTTTTGCTGTAGTAGTAGCTTCCGATACGCCAGTCACGGAATCTACTTTTATCCATTTAATATTTTTGGCCATGGTCGCTCGGTTACTTCTTTCTTTTATTTATTTAGTTTAATTTAAATACTGATATATTAAGTCGATTTCAGGGCATAAGCACCAAATGATGTTCCTTCTATAGTTAGCCAATCGGTATCAGTTCCTACTTGGACTGGTGATGATCTTCTTTGATTAGAGTTATTATCTCCCATTGCTCCGTTAGTATTTCTTCCCCATGACCATATTGTTCCATCACTTTTACGTGCATGGCAAGAATTATTTCCAGATGAAACTTGAACCCATGTAGTGCCAGGTATTTGAGTTGGTGATGAACGGAATGTTTTATCATTTAATCCTAATTCTCCCCAACTATTATGTCCCCATGACCACATTGTTCCATTAGTTTTAACTGAATAAGCTTGCTCCCTCCCATAGGAAATATCACTAACATCATCCATTATGCTTACGGGTGATGGTTTCTTTCCAAATGGAGCTCCACTCGCTTGTTGATTATTTCCTAATTGACCTTCACGATTAAATCCCCATGTATACATTGTTCCACTACTATTAACTGCCATAAAATTACCACCACCATTAATTTTTGTCCATGTTCCAGGAATTTGAGTGGGTGATGAACGAGATATATTATCAGAAGATTCATTAATTCCTAATTTTCCATAACTATTAGATCCCCATGCCCACATTGTTCCATCAGTTTTCAGTCCTAAACTAGCATTATAACTACCACTTGCTGCAACCCAATCAGAACCAAGTACTTGAGTTGGTGATGAATATGCACTATTATTACCACCATTCGCTCTAGCACCTAGACCTAATTGCCCATAATTATTCCTTCCCATTCCCCACATTGTTCCATCAGTTTTAACTATTAAAGCATGATGGTTTCCAATACCATGAGCACTTTCCGACGTTGACCAATCTGTACCTGCTCCTATCTGCATAGGTGATGAAGCAGTTTGTACAGTATTTGTCCCCTGTTTTCCATAACTATCAGCTCCCCATGACCATATTGTTCCATCATCTTTAGTGGCGATTCTTTGACTTGAGTAGGACTGAACGATAGTTTTCCAAGATGGATCACCAGGAATTTGAATTGGTGAAGAACGGTTTTGTGTAGTATTATCTCCTACCTGACCAGAATATTGCTGATATCCCCATGAAAACATGGCATAGGGTTCAGTATAATCCCACTCACTTGCAAGTTGCTTATCCCTTACATCTTGTAAGCCCCATACACCCTTTTCAGTTGCTGCCATGAATCAATCCTCCTTAAGATGTAATCTGTTTACCAGATGCAGTGATTTCTAATCGATCTGCTTGGTTTGCATATCCTCGTAACTTATAACCCGCAGCAAGATACTTAGGTTTCTCACAAAGTTCAACTGTAGACTCAGCAGGAATAATCATATCATAACAGAGATATGATTGAATGTTATTACTTCCATCTGTCCATGCGACTCTTGCTTTTACGTCATTGGTTCCATCATCATTCGCAAGAAGAATACTCTGCACAACAGAAGGATTAGTAGTAGAAGTATAGATATCAGTCATAGTTGCACTAGATGTAAGATCAATTGCAGCATCCCAGAAATCCGTATCCTCTTTATATTCTATAATAATTGTTGCTTCTAATGCAGATGCTGTATCTGACTGCAATTCGATTGTTTCACTTGGACCAAGAACCTTAGGTTGCTTAAGCAATTCAACTGCTGAACCTGCAGGAACTGGTATATTATGTGCAAGGGAGAAACTTGATTGTATCTCACCACTGATTGATGCTTCAGCAGCACTTATATTACATATATGAATTGAGTGAACAATTGTTCTATGATCACTACTTGCGTTTGCAGTCAATGCAGTTGCCATTGAAGTCGTAACATCATACTGCGTAGCACCACTGATACTAGTATTAAACTCACCAGAACCACCAGCAGCAATACCAGTTATTAAACTACCATCACCAACAAATGATGTAGCAGTACAAACTCCTGTTATAACGACTCCCCCAGGACTGGTATGGAATTTTTGGGAATTATCGTTATAGAGAACTACTGCACCATTAGCAACAGCTCTTAAACTACTTTCCCAACTACCACTCGCATAATTTTGAATATATAAATCGGGAGCACTATTATCACCTAATATTCTCCATTTATCAGCATTATCATCTCCATCATCAGCATATAAGTATAGACTTGCTGGATTACCTTCTCCACCTTGAACTATCAGTTTTGCTTCAGCATCCTTACCATCATCAAATATTGTCACACCGTTGGCCGTGGTTTCTAAAGTTTTGCCATTATCATAATACATCGCAACGGCTCCGTCTTTTGTTGCTGTAATATATTTCTCTCCACCATTTGATTCACCTATTTCAATATATGAAGTATTACTAATATATAAATTTCCAGTACCACTAGCATTAATATAAGAATGTGCGGCATCATGATACAGTTGTAGATCTGATCCAGCCCCCAAGGCAATTTTAGAATTATCTTGAAAGAGTAATTTATCATTTGATGCATCCCAAGTAATAGAAGTAACTCCTGCCTGAGATCCTATAATATTAATATCATTTCTCAATGTAGTCATTCCCACTACATCTAATGATCCTGAGTTAGCAGTTCCTAATGAAGTAACACCAGAAACATTCACATTACTTGTAAAGGTTGCTGAAGTTCCCGTGTTAATATTATCTGTAGACGCAACACCAGTTAATCCTGAACCATTACCAGTGATAATACCAGTTACTGATATACCATTAGGATTAACTACTAATGATGCTGTTCCACCAGCCACTACTCCTACATG
>Ga0163180_10001742_pt1 | contig 12310 bp, 11 predicted proteins | sample AtlANTMetagenome_2_FD_109647 | JGI IMG/M metagenome (GOLD analysis project Ga0163180, IMG submission 109647) | Marine eukaryotic phytoplankton communities from the Atlantic Ocean - Atlantic ANT 4 Metagenome | ecosystem: Environmental > Aquatic > Marine > Oceanic | place: North Atlantic Ocean...
TTGAAACCAGTAATATTAGTAATAATAACTAAACATGTTAAAGTAAATGAAGAATTTCTTGTAGATTATTGTTATAATTTTTCTTAAATTTTGCAATAAATTCAAAATCTTTTTTATAGATTTTATTTAAGAATTTTTTTGAATCATTTGATAATTCTAAATCATAATTTTTTGAACACACATTTTTAAATGGAATTTTTTTTCGAAATATGGAATCAATTTCATCAAATTCAATAACATAAACTAATTTTTTTTCATTTATCCAGTAATATTGAGGTAAATATGTGTATTTTAATGGTGTTTTAACAGAATCTATTGTATGTTGTTCATTAATAATTTCATCAATTATTAGAGGATTTCCCTTTTCCCATTCTTGTGCCCAATGATTTGGAGTTATAAAACCATCATTGATTATTTTTTTTATTTTTTCATAATGTGAATAATTTTCTAATGCATATATGACCGCTGAACAAAATCGTGAATATGGATCGCGAATTATTATCATTTGATTTTCAAGAATACTTATTTGTGCATCGTGACCATGATATTTTATATTTTTATTTTTGTTACAAAATTCTTCCATAGAAGTTCCCGCATTTTTTGCTATATGAACAAAATTAATAATATTATTCATATTTATTATATCATTTTACATATTTTTGCTTCATTTTTATAAGTATAAATCTATTGCAACTTTATCAAACTAAATGATAGAATCAATTAAACCATATATTGTATCATTTAGACTTGATGGAATACAATATATAGCAACTATTTTTGCTCCACTATACTTTAATTATTGGAATAATATTGATAATATGGACCATTGCTACGTATTATTATGTAGTATCGGTTTTATTTATGGTATGATTATAAATAATTATTATGATTATGAAACGGATCTTAAAAATAATCCAGAAAAGGTGATGTTATCGAAATTAAGTCTTAATATATGGTCAAAAATATTTGGTTTGATGTATTTAACATTACATCTTTTTATTAGTGCAAACAGTAATTCAATATATTACAAATATGGTAGTTTATATGCATTTACTCTTGTATCGATATATACAAAATATTTAAAAAAAATTATATTGATAAAAAATATTTCAACAGCAATTTACATGTGTTTCTTGCCTATTTTCGTATTTGTAGCCGAAAAACACAATTTAGAAATGGCGTATTATAGTTCTATACCATTAACTTGTTTAATAACTATTCGTGAAGTAATGCTTGATATTTGTGATAAATCTGCTGATGAATCTGCGAATATTATAACTTTACCAACATTATTTGGAATTAAAAATACTCAAAATATATTGAAACTATTTGTGATTTGTTTGTGGATTCTAGGAATTAAAATACAATATGGAAATAATGCATTATATCCATGCAAAGTTGGGTTAATTTCTAATATATGTTCATATTCATTATATAGAATTCATACAATAATTGGAGATAATGACAGAAAATATATGGTAAGTGCCATGTTTTTTTATTATTTATGGATAGCATTTATAAATTCCGATTCTATAAACCTATATATGGTAATATTTTGCGCATTATTCATTTTTGGTATTATTAAAAGTAATATAGGATTATTTTGGAAAGAAAGTGTTGTATTTAATAGAAAACTTGTTCATACTGGAATAGGATGTCTTTTAATATCGTTACCAGCAAAAGATGTAAGTATGATTGTTTTGTTATTTCTATTTGGTCTAGTATTTATATTACCTTCACTAAGATTGGGCATAGAAAAATACAATGAACCATTATCTTATGATGTTGGAGTATTGTGTTGGTTAATATTTTCATTATTGTGGAGTTTGTTGCATATTAATAAACCTATAGAATCATATATAAAATGTTTACCATTCTATATTTCTGATCCAGCAGGCGCATTAGTTGGTAGAACAACTGATCCAAATTTTGTAAAAATTATTTGGAAAAATAAATCATTACAAGGTTCACTTATGATTTTAATGGTTTCTTATAGTTTAACTCAATCTGTTATATTATGTGTTACAATAACAATTGCAGAATTATTCGGACAAGAATATGATAATGCCCTTATTGGTTCAATATTAATAATATCTAGCTTTTTTGATCCTAATATAAATCTTTTCTAATTAAAATCTTTTTTCTTGTTTTTATGCAAATTAAGGCGTTCTTTTTCTTAATTATATTTCAATTCACTTATAATATAAAGAAGTTTTCATTTATTAGTAATGATATAAATGAGTTATGAATCTTATTGGGATTGTTTACCAAATGATGTTATAAAAATAATAAAAGAATATAGTGTTCACCCAATAATTAATGTTATTAATGAATGTATTCAATGGATGGAAAAGGTATTAGTTGAAGATAGTAGACTATTACAAAATGCATTGCCTGAAAACGGTTATATAAGATCTTTTATTTATTATTTAGATGATGATGATGATATAGCTACCGATGAATATTTTTGTGCAATAAATTCTGATACATCATGGAATATTCGCGAAAATAGTTCACCTATTGCTAATAACAATAAGATGAATGAATTAAATGAATTATATAAATTTAGAGAAACAAAATATACTAAATTCAAACTAAGACGATTATTATATCGTTCTTTTACTAATATTGAAAATTTAATTAGTAAAAAAGAACTTGCCTCAAAAATAGCAAGAAATAATAGAAGAAAAAGAAATCGTGAACCAGAAGATTATTATGCTTATTATAAAGATAACCGAGTATTGAATTTTGTTAGACAAGAGCAAGAATTGAATTATTTAATCAATCATTATTGGTCAACACAAAAATAATTGTTATTAATTATATTTTCCATTTTTGGAGAATTGTTTGTATATATATAAAATATTTCATCATAATATTTTTTTAGAGTATTATTTTCAATATTTTCTGTTTTTATTGATGTTGGACTTTCTTCATGTTCTGGTTCTAGAGATATGTTTTGATATATGTTTTTGTAAACTCTTGTTATTTGTCCCTTTTCATTTTGTGTTTCAAGCATTATATTTACTGGAAATGAAGAAAAACTTGTATTTATTGATTTGTTATTTTGACTATATCCTTGTATTAATATGTATTTTTCAGGACTTTGTATATAATCACCATATACAAAAGACCAAGAATAATAAAGAGGTAATCTTGAACTGTTATGGTAAATATTTACGTCTAATAATACTTCCTCATCTGGAAGAGGTAAAATTGGTGTATTTGAAATATTTTTACAATAAGGAGATAATTCATTTTTATCATGAATCATAATAACATCTACAAAAATTAGAGTACCCCATTTGTAAACACTACTAATTACATTTTGATTGATGAAACCCTTTATTTTCACAGTTTGACCATTATAACTAAATAATGCATTTTGAATATTTATTGGTATAAAATTTGATTCAGATGAGAGTATTGACCAGAACCCTCCTTCTAAATTCATATATTGAACTTTTCCAGTAAATTCAATATGTTCTTTGTCTTCTTCACTGCTATCAATAAAATATTTTGTAGCAGTTTTTAATGCTAATCCCCCCCAACCTTCTAGATTTGGGGGTTGTGACTGCAGATTTGATAAATAATATGATATTTCTTTCAACTTATTATATGTATTACATTTGCAGTCACCTTTAAAAGTCATCTATATAATATTATAAAACTTGTTTTTTGAAAATTATCTGGAATTTGCACCATAGATGCACATATACTTAATTCTTTTTTACACCAAAATTTTAATAATTATTAAAATTATTATATAACGATATCTAAATTATATTAACTTAAATGAAAACATTGGGATTTATTTTTATTTTTTTTACAATTAAAACAGATTCTTTTAGTGTTATTAACAAAATGTCTAAACAAATGAAATGGCACCAATTCCATAATAGAGTTTCCAAATCAGTATTATCTCATCCAGTTGTAACAAACAACAGTTTCACAAAAGAATTTTCTAAAGGACAAGCATGTTTAACAAAACAAAAAGTTTTAGTTCAACAGTTTAGTGTTTTTAGTCAATTATTTTTAATAGCTCAACTAAAAAAAATTATTAATGCTCCTAATTTAGATGAAATGCGCGATGGTAAGGAAATTTTATGTAATGAATTAGGTGTTAAATTCTATAATGGTTCTATTGAAAAAGGTACTTATTCACATTCATATGCACATTATGAATGGTTGGTACATATGGCAAAAGAATTAGGATTAAACTACAATGATCTTGGTAAAAGATGTTTAGGTAATCCTAGTACACTATATTTTTGTGATGAATTATCCAGATTATATGGTAGTTCAAACGATAATGTTGCTATTGCAGCATCATATGCTATTGAAAATTGGGCACAAGCTGGATTTTGGAACGAATTAATTAAAGGATTTGAAATCATTAATGAGAAACGTATTCAAAATAAAGAAAAACCGCTACCTTTAGGCTTTTGGAAATTTCATGCTAAATTAGAAGAACAACACGCTGCGCATACTGTTGAAGAACTTAAATCGGTTTATTTAGATAATCGAATAACAGATAGTGAAGATTTTATTTTTTATTGTGAGGAAATGTTAGATGCTATTGATATATTTTGGAGAGGAATTGACAAAAGCTATTTAGTTTACTAATTTTTTTTTAATAAAGTTAATTTATTGAAATAATCTTTATTGTTTTTTGCATCTTCATATCCCATATCAATTAAATATTTTACGTATTCATCATCAGCACAAAGCGATAAAGATAATAATGAAGAATGAAGAACAAATCCTATACCATTATTACTAAAATTACGAAAAGTATTTAAAGATATGGGAATCCAATTATGTTCTTCATCAGGATAATTCCGATTATCTGGAAGAATAAAACTCATTCCACCATCCACACACTCTTTATCCCTAAATGTATGTGTTGCATTTCCAAATACAAACGGTATCCAACAAGAAGTTACTACACATTCCATCAAATCAGATACCGAATCCCAATGACTAATATAATCACCTTCAGAATATATACCTTTCACTTTTGTCACTAAAATACTTGTTTTCTTATTTATTTCAGGAAATCTACCTGATTCTTCTATTATTGATCCAAGTTTTGGTTTCAAACCATTTAATCCATTTGGACCAAATAAAGAATTTGAAAATAATTCGCCAAAAATACTATTATTTATGTTAGATTCTCTAATACTTTTTAAACAAGGTCTTATAAAGTCATCAAAACTGTTTTTTGTCATTAATTCTGCTGATAACGCAACTGCTGCAATACTACCACCAGATAAACCACCAAATGATACATTCTTTAAATCATAATTTTCCTGTAAATACATTGCAATTCCCAAATAATAAGAATACAAACCACCGGCACCATAAAAAAATATTCCATTTGGAATCATACTATTATGTCAACAACTTCATCATAGTTTAACTTTTAATTTCAATATACAATTCTTTCAAAATCTATTGCCATCCTTTCAAACGGATGTTCATAATATTGATCGCTTATTATTACATCTCTTATGCTTTTAGCATTATCTCTATAAACCGCCTTTAACTCATTGCCAGAAGAATCAGCATAAATATAGTCATCAATGTCGGGATTTGCTCTTACAATTCCTTTATTAAGACCACTTTTAACAAAATTATTCTGTTTTATATAATTTTGTGCATATTCAGGATATATTTTCTGAAAAATATGAGTCTTTTCGTGAATAAGTAATTCTATTAGACTTTTAGTATTCCTTTTTATAGATCTTTTTGGTAATATTATAACATCTTTTCTTGTATGGGGTAAACCATTCTCGTATAATTTACCTTTAATTATGCCAAACTTCCAAGGTATTTTATTGAATTTAGAATAATCAAAATATGCATTCTGCTTTTTTGCTATAAATATACGCAAATCAATGTACGCAGTTAGTAAAGATAGTTTCAATACATCATAAAATGATGCATTAGTAACAGACATGGATATATTTGTGTTGATATAGTTGTATACAGAATCTACATTTCTTACTTCTAAATCTTTTTTAGAAAAAGTATTTAAATATTTTCTATCAGATAGCAATAATTTTAAACTTTTTTTAGAAATAAAAACAGGTTTAAACAATATTGCTAATGCTATTAAACACAAAAATAGTATTATACATATAGTTATACTCATAATTGTAACAATATTATTTGCGCGCCTATTAAAACAGTTACTATTGCTATAAATTCAATCATAATACATTATTGAAATTTTATTATTCAATTATAACAATTCATCAATTATAACAAAGTTTCCATATAAACATTCTTCCCTATTCATATTTACTTTTTTAGGTTCACTAATTTTTATTTTGCGAATTTTATCTGTAAAACATGATAATGCATATTTATCGTTACCTATTTTGTCACTGCACAAATTAAAACATTTATCGTGACAATCATCACATTTATCGTGACAATCATTATGATAATATTTACAAGAAATTAAAGAATCGCAACATGAAACAATATTATAAATTACACTATTTTTGATATCTTCTATCATTGACTTTAATTAATTTAATAACTAATATTTTTAAGAATGTTTTGTTTCCGCATAAATATTTTATTCACAAAATGATTTGAATTCTTCAACAGTTCTTTCACCTTGAAATTCAACAAGATTTAACTTTCCATTTGCTTTGTTTAATTTGACAATTGTTGGAAATCCTTTTGATTGGAAACCAAATTTCGATTTAAAATCATCTGTTACATGGGTCTTTTTTGCTTCTATAGCATATAGATTTACTTTAGAACCACCAAATTCAGAACCATTTGCTTCAGAATAAAATTCATTCCATGCAGGAATCATTCTTTTGCACCATCCACAAAAATCAGCATGCAATACTACTATCGCTTTTTCTCCATTATTAATATTGCTTTCAATCGGTGCGCAAGATGATATTTCACCATTAAACGAATCTGAATCAGAATTCGAAAAAGATTCATACATGAAAATTGTAAGAAGACTACCAGATATTACAAAATAAAGAAATATTATTGCTGCTACAAACAACACTACCATTTTTGGATTGAATTTGCACTCCATATAATATTTATAATATTTTAATTAATTTTTCTTATAATTCTCCGCAATTTTTTCTTTTTACCACCTTTTAAATTTGATCTTATCTTTCTTACAACCGCCTCTTTATTATGTGTTCCCAATCCTTGTAAACCTTCCATATTACTTATGAGAGTTCTCATATGAATATCATGTGGATCTTTATTATATGCATCGCGTCCATGATCGACCCCGCGTTGCGAAAGTTCTCTAAGTCTTGCAGTTAGATCACTATACTCATAGTCTCGAAGGGTTCCATCACGTAATAAGGCAGCGGCGTCTGCATGCAAAAGAACGTCGTCACTATATTCTTCGAAAGAATCATGCGACTTGGACTCCTCCACACCTTCGTATGCGGGATGCGCTGCTCTCTTTCTATATATTCTGTTAATAGCAGGTTCACTAATTTCAGCAAGAAACTCTGATTGATTAAATTCATTTTTTATTGAACCATCATCATTAAAAACCTCAAGATCACGAGCTAACCACGAAGGATGTTCTTTTGAAACATACACATATAAATAATCAGGCCATGCAGCCATATCAGGATTCCTTATCTTTATAGTCTTATCGTATAAAAACCATAATGCTCTACCAAGTAAAATGCGAATATCTTCTAAGAAAAATGTTAGTATTGATTTAGATAAAATTAAATCTTCATCAGAAAAAGTAAGAACATCATCACTCTCCGCGTCGCGTTCGCCGCCATCAGGTATATTAGATATTTGTCTTAAAATTGCTTTTCCAGGAGAAGATTTCCAAAACTTCACCATATCAAATTCTTTAAAATCGGCAATTAAATTACTTATGTCCTCATCGAGTGAAACCCAAATACCATCTGCTTTGTCTCGATCAAAATTTTCATAACCGTTTTCTGGCACAGGCCCGAGGACGCGCTCAGCCCTGGCGCCCCTGCGCAGTGCTGCGCGATGACGTTCCTCGTCCTCAGAGGAAGACTCGTACTCGCTTGTTGAAGTGCCCGAATAAGGGCGAATGCGTGTGCGCTTGGGGTTTTCTTCATATGTTTGTAATATTTTATAATAGAGATACTGCTTTAACATAATAGTCATTTTTCTATAAGAATCTGCTAATGGAGTGCTTGACTTTTCTTGTGAAAAGTTCTTCCATCCATTTGATGCTGCGTCAAAATAATCTTTTTCGATTGCATTTTCAAGAGATTGTTGTCTCATTCTAATTGAATCTGAAACAATACCAGCATTTAATTTCATACTTGAATTTTTCATAGTATCATATATAGCCTGCTTTTTTAACATCGGTTCTTCAAATGCTTTATAGTGCATTGGTATAAATCCTCGTTGTGTATATTTTATAAAACGACGAGTAACTGTTTTAAAACAAGCTGCAAATGTTATGTATTTCCAATTATTTGGAATGTTCAAAATTCTATTTTTAATTGATTCTTCGTGCAAGCTTACTAATTTGTGTTCTTGTTTTAATGTTTGTAAAGAAGTATATACTTTACAAACAGAAAAATCATAATTCTTAGCAATATATTGATGAAGATCAACATCTTCTTTTAAAAAAATTAATTGTATTTCTTGTTGTCCAGGTGGTGTTGAGCAAAACATTATACTTCGGCTATTACATAGCTCGAGATCATGATTAAAGGTGTCTCCATATTGCTTATAGGTGTCGCCATTATATCGTAATGCCTCTCTTTCACTCCAATGTAAATTAGTGTCATCAAATCTTGGGTGTCTTCTTTTAAATTGTGTTATTGTCGTCCAAAGTAAACCGAACATCTCCTTCTTTTCATTTTCTTTTAAATTATCCATATTTGGAAGATGGTCGGTGTCTAAATAGTAACTTTTAATCGTGCTGTTCGTGTAAAGATAGCTAACTCTTTCGTAATATTGACTAAATTCAGTTAAAAACATTTTATCAATATCACTCCAATGCGACGGATTTTTTCCGAAATTCTTTGAGGAATACCAGGCCCGGTAAGCATCATCTAGAAAAGGCTTGTGAGGATACGGCATATCTGGGGGTTCTTCTTTTTTTCGCTCTTCCTCTCTATAACGTCCTGTTCTAGATGGTATGTAAATATCTATGTCTCCCGGACGAAATGATGGCATATTATTTCTTTCCAAATACATTGCTAAAGCACATGAACCAGCAATACAACCACCATGTAAATAAGCAAAATTCAATATACTTAATGCTAATTCACTTTCAAGTCCAGTAACATTAACTAACGATTTATGTATATCACTATTTTCTAAACCACTGTTAATATACATTGATTATTATATATAAAGAATTTATTAATGTTCTACAAACAACACTACTATTTTGGATTGAATTTCAACTATATATATTTTTAATTATTTTGCCTTGTAATTCTTAGCAATTTTTTCTTTTTACCACCTCTTAAATATGATCTTATGTTTCTAATAGCAGTCTCTTTATTATGTGTTCCCAATCCTTGTAAATCTTCTATATTACTTATGAGAGTTCTAATATGAATATCATGTGGATCTTTATTATAAGTTCGTGTATCGACGTGTGCAGGTGCGCTGCGTCGCGAAAGAACGTCGTCACCATATTCTTCGAAAGAATCATGTGACTTAGACTCCCCCACACCTTCATCATCGTGATGCGTTGCTCTATTCCTATACATTCTGTTAATAGAAGGTTCACTAATTTCAGCAAGAAATTCTGCTTGATTATTAAATTTACTTTTTATTGAACCATCATCATTAAAAACTCGAAGTACTGCAGATAGTAATCCTTGATGTTCTTTTGAAACAGGAAAGTCTAAATACCGAAACTGAGTCCACGTCTGCCCAGTTGTCGGAAATGGTACATGCTCTCTTACAGTCTTATTGTATAAAAACCATAATGCTCTACCAAGAAGATCATGAATATCTTCTAAGAAAGATGTTAGTATTGATTTAGATAAAATTAAATCTTCATCAGAAAAAGTAAGAACATTGTTATCACTATCACTATCACTATCACTATTCTCAGGTATATTAGATATTTGTCTTAAAATTGCTTTTCCAGGAGTAGATTCCCAAAAATGAGACATATCAAATGATTGAAAATCATCAATTAAATTATTTATGTCCTCATCGAGTAAAATATACATACCACCCGCTGTATCATCTCTAAAACTTTCAGGACCATCTTTTTCATATATTTGTAATATTTTATAATAGAGATATTGCTTTAACATAATAGTCATTTTTCTATAAGAATCTGCTAATGGAGTGCTTGACTTTTCTTGTGAAAAGTTCCTCCATCCATTCATTCCTTCTTCATTATAATCTTTTTCGATTAATTTCTTAAGCGATTCTTCACGCATTTTAACTGAATCTGAAACAATACCAGCATTGAATTTCATACTTGATTTTTTCATAGCATCATATATAGCTTGCTTTTTTAACAGCGGTGCTTCAAATGCTTTATAGTGTATTGGTATAAATCCTCGTTGTGTATATTTTATAAAACGACGAGTAACTGTTTTAAAACAAGCTGCAATCGTTATGTATTCCCAATTATTTGGAATATCTAAAACTCTATTTTTTATTGATTCTTCGTGCAAGCTTACTAATTTGTGTTCTTGTTTTAATGCTTGTAAAGAAGTATATACTTTACAAACAGAAAAATCATAATTCTTAGCAATATATTTATGAACATCAACATTTTCTTTTAAAAAAATTAATTGTATTTCTTGTAGTCCAGGCGGCACAGAGCACCAGGTTTTGTTCTTCTCTCTCAGGTTCGAACAGTCATAATCCCTGCCATTATACCTATATGTATCGCCAATATATCGTTGCTGCAGTCCGCCCCTTCTTTTAAAACTTGATATTTTCGTCCAAAGTAAACCGAACACTTCCTCCTTTTCATTTGTTGTTAAATTATCCATATTTGGAAGATTCCCCATTTTTGGAAGATTGTCTCTGAATGTTATTTGTAAATAGTAACTATCAGCTGTACCTTTGTAAATATCGCCCCCGACTCTTTGGTAATGTTCACTAAATTCAGCTACAAACATTCTATCAATATCACCCCAATGCGACGGACTGGTTCCGAAACCCTCGGAAAGATTGCTATATTCAGCTTCTCTATCAATATTACATAGAAACGGTCGGTGAGTGAACGGCATCTCCTCTGTATCCAAGTAATGTACTCGAGTTCGTGATTGTCTGGATGGTATGTAAATATCTATGTCACCTGGGCGAAATGATGGCATATTATTTCTTTCCAAATACATTGCTAAAGCACATGAACCAGCAATACAACCACCATGTAAATTAGCAAACTTCAATATACTTAATGCTAAATTAGGTTCAAGTCCGGTAACATTGACTAACGATTTATGTATATCACTATTTTCTAAACCACTGTTAATATACATTGATTATTATATATAAAGAATTTATTAATGTTCTAAAACAACGTAGCAACATACCTAACTCCAAAAAAAACAACAGTAGCAACTCCAATATTTACAACGTCTTCTAAGAATTCTAATTCCATCTTATAATTGATTATTATGTAAAACGTCTTAAATCATATTGATGATTTACTGTTAAAGATCAGATGCATGGTTTTGTACAAAACAATTTTATAGAGATTTTACGTAATCATCTATCATAAAATAAGTATTCAAACGTTACGTCTTTTATTGGTTTATTTGATATATAATGATGAGTTGTTTCAAGTTATATTTGTTATTATTTGCAAACGCACCTGGAATATTGATATTCATATTTACAAATATTAATTATGAATTACGCAATTCATTTTTATCATTTTTATTCTTATTACGTAAAAATGCCTGCCTACTTAAAGTAGACAGGCATAACGCAAAAACGCCCATCTTACCAACCAAGGTAAGATGGGCTACTATTCCGTGCGGGGCTCGTGGGAGCTCGTTTTTAAACGGGAAACTCGCGACCTCCAGCACATAAGGCTGGCACTCTAACCAACTGAGTTAACGGAATAGCATAAACATGCATCTGGTGAGGTTCGTGGGAGCTCGTTTTTAAACGAGTAACTCACGCCTCCGAAGAGATGGGGGTGTTCGATTCATATATTAATATGAAACTTAAATCCCACGCCTTAGACCAACTCGGCCACAGATACAAGTGAAGATGGACTTTGTCCTTCTTACTATATACTATAGTATATCCTTTATACTGTTTTTTTCCAGACAAAAAATAAATTCATTGGAAGAAAATTTTTAATAAAAAA